>FKKE01000081.1_pt2 | contig 138951 bp, 129 predicted proteins | sample 1106331 | NCBI WGS metagenome assembly FKKE01 (sample SAMEA3931202, study PRJEB13176) | freshwater metagenome | biome: Drinking water system; feature: drinking water; material: freshwater | place: China | collected 2013-02-06 | reverse complement strand
AGGCCTGCTGGATGCGTCCGTCCCGGTCGATGAAGCCGGAGATCCCCGTATTGGCCGCGCGCGCAAAGGCCGTCCGATTTTCAACGGCGCGAAAGACCACCATGCTGAAATGCTGAGCCGCCGCGGCCGACCGGCCGAACCAGGCATCGTTCGTGATCGTCACCATGAAGTCCGCTCCGCGGTCGGCAAAGCGGCGGACCAGGTCGGGGAAGATCACTTCATAGCAGATCATCACGCCGAAGCGGGCGCCGGCCGCGGAGGTTGCCGCCAGGACGGCGCCGGACGGAGCGAGCTTTGGCGGAATGGTCAGGATCGTCGGTTCCCTGCCGGCTTCGAAGTCGCCGATGCCTTCCACCAGCTTGTCGAGAAAGAACAGCAGGGATGATTTCAGCGGGATATATTCCCCGAACGGCACCAGATGCTGCTTGTCATAGCGGCCGGCAATGACCCCGTCGCCGGCCAGCAGGTAGGCGCTGTTCAGCAGATAGGGCTTGCCGTTTCCATAGAAGCGCAGGGCCGGACTGCCGAACAGCAGGGGGATGCCCTGGCTCTGGACCAGTGCAGTCACCTCCGCCCGATAGGGCGTCTCCTGCTCATAGAGGAATGGCGTGGCGGCTTCCGGCCAGATGATGAGGTCGCTCCCGGCCCCACCGTCTTTTGTGAGGCGGTCATAGCGATCAAGCGTTTCGCGCCGGTAGGCGGCGTCCCACTTATGGGCTTGGTCGATGTTGGCCTGGACGAGCCGGATGTTGACGGTCTGATCGGAGAGGTTGACCGAGCCGTCATTGAGCCGCATGTGGCCGTAGAGCAGGGCGATTCCCACTGCAAGCCCGGTTCCCAGAACCGGCTTCCAGGGGAGGGCAGGTGGAGTTGTTCCCGCGCGTGGCGCGGCGATCGGGATGAAATGGTTCATGAGCTCCGACAGCGTCACGTTGACCATGACGATCAAAAAGGACAGGCCGTAGACGGCCGTCACGTCGGCGATCTGGATGACCGTGAGCATGCGGTATTGCGAATAGCCCAGCAGCTCCCAAGGGAAGCCGGACAAGAGGGAGGTGCGGATCAGTTCAAGCGTCACCCAGAGGGCGGGAGCGGCGAGGGCGAGCCACGCGGGGTAGGCTGATCGAATCAGGACGATACCCGCCGCATAGATGCCGACGCAGAGGCCGAGGTAGCCGGCCAGTAACACCATCACCGCATAGCTGGGCAGGAGCGGCATCTTCCCGTAGACGTGCATGGCCGTCACGACCCACCAGACGATGCCGACAAAGGCGATCAGGCCGGCGGCCCAGCCTACGTGCAAGGCCCGGCGGGCGCGCAAATCTGAAACGGCGAGGTGCAGTGGGACAAGCGCCACCCAGGCCACCCAGGCCAGCTCGAAATTGGGAAAGGAGAGGGGAAGGAGAATGCCGGAAATGGCGGCGAGGACCCAAGGACGGAGAGATGGCCAGGACACCGTCTCACCTTAACGAAAGCGCACGAGGCATGCAAGCCGCAGCCGGCGGCGCCTTGCTCACCCTTTCGGCTGGGTGCTAAGATGACGCACCGGAAGCCGGCTGAGGTTGAGGTCTAGGCTAAGGCTATGAAAAGTTGAAGCCCGGTCTTGCTCAGCCTCAACGTTAACCTCAACCTGGTGCTTAATGCCGAACATTGTTCTGTTGGTGTCGCCGACGTGCGGGGCCTGCCCTTCGGCGAAGAGTCTCTGGAAAGAGCTGAGAGTCAAGTACAGCTTCAGCTACCGGGAGGTCGACATTACGACGCCAGACGGTCAGGAACTGGCGAATCGCCATTCCGTCCGAGCCGTGCCGGCGACGATTATCGATGGGCGACTGACCTTTGTCGGAGTCCCGCCGAGGCAAAGCGCGGAGAAGGCGCTCCAGCTCAAGATGCAACAACGAGGCGCGTGAAGCGTATTTCGCGAGGCTGACCAGCTTGCTGACAAGATACGAGCGACGATCCAATGGCTTCCGACTTCGACGACGATTTTGAGCTGCCTCCGCTGACTCCTCTCCAGACGGGACCTCCTCCCGACTGCCCTCTCTGCGGTGAGCCGATGAGCTTCATCGACGGGGATTGGGGCTGTGTGCCCTGCAACGGGGAAAACCTCGGGCCGGAGACAGGTTAAGGCTAAGGTTGAGGTCAAGGTTGAGGAAAGATTCGCTGCGAGAGACTCTTTCTAGCCCAACCTTAGCCTCAGCCTTAACCTGAACCTGTCCGCCATGCTTCGCATCGTCACCGGCGCCTTTCATCCGGACCTTGAGCAAGCCCTCATCAACGAGCTGAATCAGAGCAAGCGAACCGATCCGCTCGCACCCCTCGCGATCGTTGTGCCCTCCTTGATACTGCGACAGCGCGTGCAGGAGTTGATAGTGCAGGGTTCTCGCTCCTGTGTCCTGAATGTTCATGTCTTGACTTTCCACCAGCTCGCGTTGCGGCTCTATGACGAAGCGGTCATGCCTGTGGAGCCAGGCGCAAGTGGGGACGCAGATGCGGCGTTGCCGAGCATGGAGTTGGTCGGAGATCTCTTTTTCGAACACCTCCTTCGACACGCTGCCGCCCGTCCTCACGCAGAAGTCGCCGGGCTTCGCCTCGACAGACTTCCCTCGGGCGGGTGGGCGGCACTCTGGGCCTCCATGCGTGATCTCAAAGATGCGGAGGTTGAGCCGGACGCCTTGCGCCGCGCGATCGCGGAACAGGAGTTCCATGCGGACGATCAGCAGAAGTTGCGCGGTCTCTGTGGGCTGTATGCGGCGACGATCGAAGCGGCCCGCGTACTGGGTGCAGGCTCTGCGGATGATCTGGCCGGACTGGTCACCTCGGTCGTGCCTCGATCGAAGTTCCTGGAGGGGCTGAACGGGATTTTCTACTACGGCATCTACGACCTGACCCAACGACAGTTGTCTCTCCTCGAAGCGGTCACGAAAGTCTCACCAGTCACGCTGTTCTTTCCCTTGACCGCCGCGCCGTCCTATCACTTTTCGAGGCAGTTCTTTGAGAGGCACGCGCTTCCGCTGGCTTCCTCGGTGACGAATCTTTCCGCCCCATCGGCTTCTGCCGGTCCTTCCAAGATTGCCCCTGCCGCGGGGCAGCCGCGTCCGATGATCATGAACGCGGTCGGGCCTTATGATGAGGTGACACTGGTCTGCAAGGAAATTCTCACGCTGAGGGAAACACATGGCTATGAGTGGTCCGACATCGGTGTGGTCGCCCGCACCTTGGGACCCTATCAATCGGCGGTCAGCCGTCAGTTCGATCAGCACCGGATTCCCTTTCTCTACGGGGGAGGAATGCCCTTGATTCAATTGCCGGCGGCCAAGCTGCTCCTTCATCTTGCTGCGCTGCCGGTGAACGGATTCTTTCGGACATCGGTTCTGGACGTGGTGACGTCGCCCTTCTATCGGTGGCCCGCCGACCTCCTGAAGGGACGGGAGGCCAGACCGGATCTGTGGAGGCTGGCGGTCCAGACGATGGGAATCACTCGGGGATCGGAAGAATGGGATCGGTTGATGAGAGTCGGCGCCGTGGATGTCCACGGCACCGGCGAAGCCGACGATGCCAGCTCGAATCCCATGCATGTCCATATGGCGCAGGTGCGCCTTTTCGGGAGCCTTGTGTCGCATCTGATCCGTGATGGCAGCGTCTTGCCGAGCCAGGGAGGATTCCGGGATCTCTCCGATGCATTCGCATGGCTGCTCGACCGGCATGTGGATATTCCGGGACTCTCAGGCGACGCCGAGCCGTCCGAGGGCACGTCGCTTCCGGCGGATGCGGTCGGTGAGGCGGTTCGACGGATTCTTGACGACCTGCGACAGTTGGATGTGATCGGGACCGTCGTCACCTGGGACGAATGGGCGGAGGCCTTCACCGCGGCGGTGGAGCGGGCCGTCGTAGCGTCCACTTCGGACGATCATGCGGGCGTCCGTGTGCTGGACGCCATGTCCGCGCGCGGCATTCCGTTCCGGGCCATGTTCGTCCTCGGACTCAATGAGAAAGTGTTCCCTCGGTTCATCCATGAGGATGCCTTCGTGCGCGATCAGGATCGGCGTGTCATCGAAGAGACGCTGGGAAACAAAATCGATGAGAAGTTGGCGGGCTACGAAGAGGAGTCGTTGTTGTTTGGGTTGCTGCGCGACGCGGCTCGGGATCGGCTCTATCTCCTCTATCAACGGGCGGATCCTGAGGGCCGGCCGTTAGCCGTATCTCCACTGCTCGTGGAGTATGGAGTTGGAAGCCAGGAAGCTGAGACTGTGCCGGACGTGAGGCTGCCCCGTCGGGTAGCCGACCGCTATCAGCTGCCGCAGTTCGCCCCGCGCCTGCTGACTTTTGAGGAACTGGCCCAGTGGCTGATCGGCCAGGAGTGGGATCCCGGTCCGGTGTTGGCGGCCTGCGATCGGGAGCCTGTTCTCTTTGAACAGGGCATCATGGCGCTTCGCGAGTTGGAGGGAGCGCGGGATCGTCCCGGACCGTTCGACGGGGAGACCGGACCGTTATCGGAGGTCTGGATGCGCCTTGTGGACCGAGGGTTGGCGCCGACTCCGCTCCAACAATACGCCTGCTGCCCGTTTCAATACTTTGCCGCCCAGGCCCTCAGATTGGAGTCGGTCCGGGAACCGGTCGGAGGAGAGCTCCAGCCGAGCGAGATCGGGGGACTCTGTCATGAGCTGCTGCGGAGGGCTTCCGAGCGATTGATCAAACCCGGGTGGCCGAAACGTCCGTTGGATGACGCGACGTTGCGAACGGAAGTGCAATCTGCCGCGCGCGATCTCTTCCTGCAATATGCCGAAGACCATGGAATGGGATACGGACTCTTGTGGGAGATGGCGCAGGAGACGGTGGTCGAACTCGCCATCGAATCGCTTGCGCTGGATCAAACAGAGTTCCAAGCGAGCGGGTTCGTGCCCGTCGGCTTCGAGGTCGAAGCGGAGGGGAGCTTGGAGGGCATCGTGCCTTCCGATGTGGAGGTCCGGACGGCGCGGGGGCGGATTGATCGTCTCGATCGGCGGGACGCTCCGCCGGGTTTGAGAATCATCGATTACAAATACAAGATCGGCGGCGAGATGGAAAGCAAGGACCGGGATCTGCTGACCGCCGCGATCCGAGGGTTTCGTCTTCAGCCGCCGCTCTATGCATGCCTGCAAGCCAGCCGGGACGGGCTGATGACGTCGTCGCCAGATCGGGTGGAGTTCCGATTCCTGGCTCCGCGGTGGGAACCGCGTGTCCAAACTTCTGCGTTCGAGGTTGCGGAATGGAAGGGTGAGGGGGGGGATGGACTCAGGAATACCATCAGCCTGCTTGTGAAAGGTATCAAGGCTGGGCGGTTTCCGATCGTGCCCGACCGCTATTGCGACACCTGCGCCTTTCGAACAGCCTGCCGACGCAATCATGGGCCGTCCTGGTGGCGAGCCTATCAAGCCGATAGCGCGCAGGAGCTTCGCGAGTTGCGGAAACGAAAGGTTCCCAGGAGCGCCGCACGCGATGAGTGACAGGCCTCCCATACCGGATGCCGAGGCGCGCCGCCTCGCGCAAACGACCTTCACGCAGAATGTCGTGGTGACGGCGGGAGCCGGCACGGGCAAGACGTCCTTGCTCGTGAACCGGTTCGTCTACCTCCTCATGCGGGAGCCGTCGCCTGTAGACATCATGCAGGTCGTGGCGCTCACTTTTACGAACAAAGCCGCGACGGAAATGAAGGAGCGGCTCAGGGAATCCCTGTCGGCGCTCATGAAGCCGGAAGCGGATCACGGGCCGGCCAGGGCGGGACGGGTGGGCATGTCCGATGTGCGGACTCAGTACGGGCTTTCGACGGAAGAGGTCGTTCGCCGCGCGACGGCCGCCTTGACCAATCTTGAGAAAGCGCAGATCGGGACCATCCATGCCTTTGCGGCGCATCTGCTGCGCCTCTTTCCGATTGAGAGCGGCGTTGATCCGCTCTTCAAGGAAGATGAAGGCCTCCGGTTTGAAGAACACTTTGCTGAGCAGTGGGACCTGTGGCTCGATGATGAGCTGGGTTCACGGGGGACGCAGCATGCGGCATGGCGAGAGGTTTTGCGCGAGATAGATATGGAGTCCGTCCGCGAGCTGGCACATGCGCTATCCAGCGAACTGGTGTCCGTGGAGGAATTGACGGCTCAGGTCGAGGCGGAGCTGCCGTGTCCATTAAANNTGCGGCCCTTGGCGCCCGCACGGATGAACTGCTGGCGGCCCATCGGGTGGAGAAAAAGGCGCGCAATGTCGAACGGGCGCTCGGCGGAGCGGCGAGTGTATTTCATCTGCTCTGTGACGTCGGTCTGTCCGGCGTGCCGGCCGCCGGCGACCCACGCGTGGCCGATCTGTATAAGGAACCGGGAAACTGTCCTCGGGGATGGGACGAATCCGAATTCACCGAGGCCAAGCGCCTCATCGGTACGGCGCGGGCGGTGCTGACGGTCGATCAGCGCTTCTGGACCGCCGTGCTGACCTTGCTCCGTCCCTGCGTCACCAGGATTCGTGCCCGGTTCATCCACCGCGGGTGGATCTTGTTCGACGGGCTGTTGGCCAGGGCGCGGGCCTTGCTCAGGGATCACCCGTCCATTCGCGAGCGTCTCAAGCATCAGTACCGGGCCATTCTGGTGGATGAATTTCAAGACACGGACCCGGTGCAGTATGAGATGGTGCTCTATCTGGCCGAGCAGCCCGGTCAGACCGCGACGGCCTGGGACGCGGTCGCGCTCGAGCCGGGGAAGCTGTTCATCGTCGGCGACCCTAAGCAGTCGATCTACGCCTTCCGTCGCGCCGACATCGAAGCCTTTGACCGGGTTGTGGAGATGATCCGACGGTCCGGTGGCGAGGTACACGATCTCATCACGAACTTTCGGAGCCATGCTGCGGTGCTGGAGGTCGTCAATGCGGTCTTTGATCGGCTGTTCATCCAACGGACTGGCTTGCAGCCTCGTCATGTCCCGCTGACTCCCACGCCAGGCCGGGAGAGCACGTTCGCCGGTCCCGGTGTGGAGCTTCGCCTGGTGGCCGCGAAGGAAGGCGAACAGTTGGATGCGGACAAGGCCCGTCGGCTTGAAGCCGACCAGTTGGCTCGCTGGATCAAAGAGGACCTTCTGAGCCGGCGAGCCGTCACCGACGAACAGGGGCTCTCGCCTGCGTTGCGGCCCGGCCACATCGCGTTGTTGTTCCGAAAATTAACCCAGGCGCAGGACTATTTGGATGCCCTCCGCAGGTATGAGATCGAGTATGTCATTGACGGCGAAAAGCACTTCTATCGTCGTCAGGAAGTCATCGATCTTGTGAACGTGCTGCGGGTGATCGAAAACCCCCACGATGAGGTGGCGCTGCTCGGGCTGCTCCGTTCTCCGCTGGGGGGGCTGACCGACCGGGAAGTGTATGACCTGCGGGTTGCCGGAGGCTTTGAGGTGCGGCAGCCGGAAAAACTGGATGGATGGAAAAATTCGCATGCGCCGGCGATCCGGCGATTGTATACGCGGCTGGTGGAATTGATGAAAGGTTGCCAGGGGATTCCGTTGCCGGACGTCGTGGATCTGGTCTGTGCCCGGCTTCCTATCTTGGAACTGGCAGCAGCCTCACTACACGCTGAACAAGCGGTCGCGAACCTTCACAAGGTCCGGCGCCTGGCCGCCGATCTTGCGGATCGGCCGAACCTGACGCTCAACGGCTTCGTGCGGGTGATGATCGAACGGCTGGACGAGCAACCGCAGGAATCCGAAGGCGCGTTGGCGGAGGAATCACTGGAAGCTATCCGCGTGCTCACGATCCATAAGGCGAAGGGTTTGGAGTTTCCTATTGTCGTGGTCCCGGGGATTCATCAGGGGGAGGGAATCACGCGTCGGGAGTCGATCGTCGGGCATGATTGGTCCAGCGGGGTGACGGGTTTACAGATCAAAGACAAGCGAACGCCGGGAGCCGTACTGGTCGGTGAGAAGTCGCGCGCACGTGAGGAAGCGGAGCGCCGCCGGCTGCTCTATGTCGCCATGACCAGGGCCAAGGAACGATTGGTCTTGTCCGGTGCATTGGTGGCTCGATCGGGCATGAGCCCGTTAATGTCCCTGCTCGAGGACGCCCTGGAGGAAGAGCCGGGTGATCCGACCAAGACGGTGCTGTCCGTCGGGTCCGCCGCCATTGCCCAAACGGTCGTTCGTGCAACGGATCGCCCGCCCCGGCAAAAACGGGATCAGTTGCCGGAATTACGCCTCTATGGGCACATCGATGATCTGATAGGGCAGTGGGAGCAGCGTGGGAAGGCGTGGGCGGCGGCACGCGCGACGAAACGGTCGCTCACGCCGACGCAACTGATCAGTGAAAGCAAAGTGAGCGGAGCCGGCATGCGGAACGGTTCTGGGGAGGCGGGGCGTGCCCGGCTGATCGGCACGCTGGTGCATCGAGTCCTGGAACGGTGGGACTTTCATGACGGCCTGGAATCGCTTGAATCACGGGTCGCCAAGATCTGTCGCCCCGCGATCCCTACGGAGATGGAAGCCGCGGCCAATGAGATCATTGCGGAAGTGCAATCCATCATGACGATCTTCACCAGATCACAACCCTATGCGGACCTGGCTCGTGCCGAAATCCTGGGGCGTGAGGTGCCCTTCGTGATGTCCTGGCCTGTCGTGGGGCCAAGGCAGGACAAACCCCGAGTGCCTCCTACCGTGATGAATGGGACCATCGACCTCCTTTACCGTCTTGACGGGCGTTTATGGATTGCGGACTATAAGACCGATCAGGTGGCCGAAGCGGAGCTGGAAGTCAGGGTGAACCATTACCGGCCGCAAGCCGAGGCCTATAAAGCCGGGGTACTTCATGCTCTCGGGATTCCTGAGGTCAATTTCCAATTCGTGTTCATGCGGATCGGTCAGGCGGTTGTCGCCTAGGAGGTACACAATGCGGGGGATGTGGGGGATATTGGCGATAGCGATGATCATGGGATGGAGCGGGTGCGCCGGTGTGCTCAAGGAAACCCGGACGTTACGCGCGCCGGCGGGAACCCTTCCGGCAGCTGCGTCGGCCCTGGAAGAGGGGAATCGACTCTTTGCCGCCAGACAATGGGACGCGGCGCAGGCGCAGTATGAGGCCGCCATCAAGGCCCAGCCCGGCTTGGCGGAGGCGCATTACAATTTGGCTTTGGTCTTGGAAACGCTCGATCAACTGGGAGCCGCTCGGAAACATTATGTGGAGGCGGCCAACTTGGCGCCGGGGCATCAGATCATTTGGAATTCGCCGCCCTTTCGCAAGCACGGCATCGTCGATGATCATCTCAAGCTCACCCCGGCCGTAACGCCAGGGAGCGGCGGCTTGCGGTAACGGCCACCCCGGCGCAGCCTGGCTCAATCGTGCCGAGGAGAAAACCCAGCGGGCCCGCATTCACCCACGCAGCATTCGAGGAGTTGGTTCGTCGCGCCGTCGATGAACTGCCGCGACGGTATCGGCGACTTCTGGAGAACGTCGTGGTCGTCGTGGAGGAATCCCCGTCGCCCGAGGTGCTGGAGGAAGTCGGGGCCGAGTCCGAGCACGATCTGCTGGGGCTCTACCAAGGGCAGGCCCGTGGGACCGAATCGTTCTTCGACGCGGCCGGCCAGATGCCGGCCAAGATTGAAATTTATCGCGCGCCCATCCTCCGCCTCTGCCGCACGGCCGACGAAGTGATTCAGGAAGTACAAGACACCGTCGTCCATGAAATCGGGCACCACTTCGGCCTGGACGATGACGAGATGCCGTACTGAATGAAAGTGCGGCTATGGGCAGGAGGCTGAATGGTCGCCGGAGGCGGCATTGCGAAGCGTCTCCCGCGCCAGATCAAGGTTGCTGCGAGCCTTTCCGTAATAACGCGGACTGAGCTCGATCGCTTTCTCAAAACAGAGGGAGGCGCTTTGCGGCTTTCCTGCCCCCAGGAACAGCATGCCGAGGTTGTTATAGGCTTGGGCCGTATCATGGCTCCGAGTGAACGCGTCGAAGGCGTCGCGGTACCGACCCAGTTTGGCGTAAGCCAGCGCGAGGTTGTTTGGAATTTCCGCGTGACTTGATCCCGCCAGCAGTGCCTGCTCGAACGTTTTCACCGCTTCGTCGTATTCGCCGGCCAGGTAATGGGCTAACCCCAAATTGTTCAACAAGGCTTGATGGCGGGGTTGCAGCGCCAGCGCTGCCTGATATTCGGCGATGGCCTCGCGATGCCGCTTCTGCCGGTCATACGTGATACCCAGATAGTTCCGTGCTTTCCACAAGGCGGGGTCGAGAGAGAGCGCCTCGCGAAACTCCCGCTCCGCTGCCGTCGTATCGCCTTTCGCCAATGCCGTCCGTCCCAAGCCTTCGTGAGCCGCCGCCGAGCGCGAATCAACCGTGAGCATGGCGGTGAATCGCTGAGCGGCCTCATCGACGAGTCCCTGCTTGAGCATGAGCGTGCCGAGTTTGTACTGCACGCCCGCATGCTGGGGATTGGTTTCGAGGACTTTGGAGTAGTGGATCAGGGCTAACGCAAGATTGCCTTCCCGCAAGGCCTGATCGCCGAGCGCCTCGCGATCGTTGGGGTTCGCCTCGGTCTGAGGAGCCGGCGTCTCCTCCTCAATCGGCAGGCCGGCCCGTTGCCGCTCGAACACCCGGCTGTAGCGATTGTCCTCGTAACGGATCATGGGGTCGCTCGGCGCGCAGCCGCTCAGAGCGAGCACCAGGAGACCCAATGTCACCGTGAGGAAATCTTGCGGGCGCATAGTGAGTCCTTTACAGGAGGTGGAAAAGGGTGTCAAGCGCGGACGTGGAATAGTGCTTTTGTAGGATAGACGAACGCTCGCGCGTCCTGCATAAGATGGGACCGCAAGAAGTTGGAGCCGAGCCGCAAGAGGAGAACGAAACGTGGTGCCGCTCGACTCAAGATCATGGAAGGCCTGACCCTGGCGAGGGAGCTTCATGTGGAACATCCATTGAGGGGAGGGTTATCCCATGATACGAATGTTGAGACTCTTGAAAGGGCGAAAGCTGTGTCTTGGAATTGCGGTCTTGCTGATGGTCGCCGGCGTTGGAGGCACGGCGCAGGCTGTGCCGGTGGTCTTCTTCGGCCAAGATTTGGGGACGGGGGATGATGCTCGGCTGGCGGCCCATCCTCTCGCTTCTGCCGCCCAAGTTGCCTTCTTGTCGGCCCTCGTCGGCGTCGGGACCGAAACCTTCGAGGGCATCCCGGCGTTGAGCCTCGCGCCGCTCGCGCTCACGTTTCCGGGTGCGGGCACGGCGACCCTCAACGGCGACGGGATCGTGCTCGATCTGCCTGCTCCCCTGACGCTCGCCGGCCAATACCCGATTTCCGGAAGCAAGTTCTGGGGTCCGGATCAATCCTTCGATATTGATTTTACCTCCCCGATCGCCGCATTCGGATTCTTCGGCACCGATATCGGAGATGTGGGCGGTCAGTTGACGATTACTCTTGGCGGGGCGATCGATGTGATCTTGACCGTTCCCCACACGATCAATGGACCGAGCGGCAGCGTGCTGTATTTCGGCGTGATCGATACGGAGAATCTCTATACCAAGGTCACGTTCGCGAACACGACGGGAGCCGACAGTTTCGCCTTCGACGACATGACTATCGGTAGCCTGGCGCAGGTCGTCACGAGTCCTCCTCCCCCCCCTCCTCCGGTTCCGGAGATTCCCGAACCCTCGTCCTGGCTGTTGATGGCCACTGGGCTGACTGCCTTGTCATGGCTGCGGGGACGCCGCTGGGCGACCGTGAGGGTTGCCGGAGATCGCAAAGGCTTCGTAGATACTTGATCGGGGTTGCTCCCTTGAGGGGAAGATTGACTCACCTTGACAGAAGGCGCAGAATGACTCTCACCAATAGGAAACCGGAGGTCATCGCCGAGGGAGGGAACTATGGAAACGGGAGATGGTGGTCGGTCAGAGACTCCGGAAAGCTTCGGGAGGGCGGCGGCGGTCGGCCTGACGACCTGGTGGACGCGAGCGCGGGGGGCCTGGACCAACGAGCGGGGCGCCAGCGCGATCGAATACGCGCTCTTGGCCGCGATGGTGGCGGTGGCCCTCGTGGCGTTTGTGACGCCGTTGCGGAATGCGGTCACCAGCATCTTTACGTCCATCCAAACCGCCTTGACCGGCGCCGCCGGCGGCGGAAGCTGATCCGTCGCCTTTGCGGCGCGCCTGGGGGGGCACCAGGCGGCCGAGTCGGTTTTGAGTCCGCGGTCGAGTCGATAGACGGCCGGAAGGAAGGTATTCCGTCTGTCTGGGCGGCGTCGATTGACCAAGAAGGAGTGGAGCATTGATGGCTGCTCGTCCTGGTATTTTCTTCGGAGCGGCGATTGTGTTGGCGCTGGTGATCAGCGTCATGGCCGTCAAGTGGCTTGGTTCACGAAACGAACAGGCCGCGGTTCCCGTGGTCCCAAAGGTCAAAATCGTGGTGGCGGCCGAGGATCTCCTGTTCGGAACGAAACTCACTTCGGAGCGGGTTCGGCTAGTCGAGTACTCCAAGGATGCGCTTCCGCAGGGCCACTTCACGACGCTTGATCAGCTCAAGGATCGGGTCCTTGGCATCGACGTGAAGCGCGACGCCCCGATTCTGGAAACGCAGCTCATCGGAGCAGAGGGCATCGCCGGCGTGACCAGCCTTCCAAAGCGGGCCATGGCGGTCAAGGTGGACGAGGTGGTCGGTGTGGCGGGATTCATCAAGCCGAGCGACCGGGTGGACGTCATGGTGACGATTCAAACGACCAACGATCCGTTGAGCGCGATGGCCAAGGTCATTCTGGAAAACATTCGTGTGCTGGCGGCGGGCACGCAGGTCGTTCGAACCGGCAAAGAGGAGGAGGCGAAGCCGGTCCAGGTGATCACCTTGGAAGTCGACGTGGTCGAGGCGGAAAAACTGGCCTTGGCTTCGACGCAGGGCCGGCTGCGATTGGCGCTTCGCAATCCGCGGGACGCCGAGTCCGTCCTCACAGAGGGGGCCAAGATTTCCTCTTTGTTGTCGTCCTATCAGTCAAAGCCGAAACAAGCTTCTCCTTTGCGGGTCGTGGAGCCGGCGGTCAAGGTGGAAGTAGTTCAAGGCGGCACGCTGAAAGAAGTGAAGTTTTGAGAAAGGATCGTCATGTCTGCCGCAGCTTCCCGTCGAGTCCCAGGGTCGAGAGGCCTGCGGACCGTGCCGATGGTTCTCCTTGTTCATTTCCTGCTCGCCGTTCCCGTTCATACTCTCGCTGAAAATCTGACGCTGTCCGCCCAGCCGTCGAATGAGGCCCAACCGCTCAAAGTCGTGATCGGCAAGTCCGTCATCATCGACTCGCCGATGGTCATCAAGCGGGCTTCCCTCGCCAACCCCGGGATCGCCGACGCGATCGTGCTCAGCCCGAAGCAGATCTACGTCGCGGGCAAGGCGTTTGGAACGACGAACCTCACCCTCTGGGGAAAAGACGAGCAGGTCTTTACGATTTTCGACCTGGAGGTTCAGCTGGACCTGAGCCGGCTGAAGGACGACCTGCGCCTGCTGTTCCCCGACGAGGCGAATATCCACGCCGCGGCCGTTCACGACCATATCACCCTCTGGGGGACGATTTCGACCTCGGAACGGCGAGACCAGGCCTTCGCGGTGGCGGAAGCCTATGCGCCCAAGAAAGTTGTAAACTTTTTGCAGTTCGACGCCCCGAAACCTGTGGCGGATCCGGCTCCGAAACTGGCGGAGGAGCTGGCGCCGAGGCCGCTCCCGATCATGGTCATGCCGCCGGCCCAGCAGCCGGTCGTGGAACTGGCCACGATGCCGGCCGCCGAACGAGCGCCGAAGCCCGAGGCGGAGAAAGCGCCCGAGAAGCCGCAGTCCGTGATCATCGAAGTGATTCGCGGAACCTCTGTCACGCACGTGACGACGAAATAGGCCTATGCGCGCGTGATGGCGATGCCATGAGTTCGGGAAAGAGGGCGATGGTCATGAGAGCCATGCTGGCGGTGATCCTCATGCTGGTGACGGCGGGCCGGGTCGTCGCGGCGGATCAGGCCTTGACGCAGGACGTTGTCGCGAGCGAGCAGGTTCAAACGCTCGACGTGGGCGTGGGAAAATCGAAAGTGCTCTCGATTCAAGCGCCTGTCAACCGGGTATCCCTGGCCAATCCGGACGTGGTCGACGCGGTGATACTCTCCCCGACGCAGATCTATCTGACCGGAAGGTCTGTCGGGATGACCACGCTCACGCTGTGGCAACAGGACAACAAGGTCCTCGCCGTCTTCGAGGTCGTGGCCAAGGCGGACGTGGCTCGCTTGAAAGAAGACCTGCATCAATTGTTTCCGGATGAGACGGGCATTTATGTCAGACCGTCTCATGATCATGTCACCCTGGCCGGGACGGTATCGGGAACCGCCGTCTTGACGAAAGTGTTGGAAGTGGCCGAAGCCTACGCGCCCAAGAAAATCGTGAACCTCCTGCAAGTCGGCGGAGTGCAGCAGGTCATGCTGGAAGTCCGGGTGGCGGAAATGAACCGCGACCTGACCCGCCGGCTGGGCATGAATTTCAACTACTCCGGAGGGCAGAATTTCGGCGTGACCGCCCTTGGGCAGTTGACGGGGTTGTCCGGCATCGGCGACGGGACGTCGCCTTCTCTTACCGGCCCGATCGGGCAAACCTTGTCCTCCGCGCTGAACGCCGCGTTTCGATTCAGGACCGGCAGCTATTCCTGGACGGCGTTGGTGGATGCCCTTCAGGAGCAGAATCTTCTCAAGATCCTAGCGAAACCCAATCTCGTTTCTCTGAGCGGGCAAGAGGCGCAATTTCTGCTGGGCGGAGAGTTTCCGTTTCCGGTCCCGCAAGCGTTGGCCCTCGTCACGATTCAATTTAAGAAATTCGGCATCGGGCTGAGCTTTACGCCCGTCGTCTTGAGCAACCATCGCATCAGCATTGCGGTCTCGCCCGAGGTGTCCGAGCTTGATTTTTCGGGCGGCTTGAACGTTTCAGGATTCCAGGTGCCCGCGATCTCCACGAGACGGGCCTCAACCGCCATCGAACTGGCCGACGGGCAAAGTTTCGCCATAGCCGGCTTGTTGCGGGACAATGTCCGGGAAGTCGTCCGCAAGTATCCGATCCTGGGTGATATCCCCATTCTCGGCGCGCTCTTCCGAAGCTCGACCTTCTTGAAACAAGAATCCGAGCTCGTGATCATCGTTACCCCCCGCTTGGTCAAGCCCATTGATCTGGCCGAACAGCCGTTGCCGACGGACACTTACGTAGAGCCGACCGACTTCGAATATTACCTGCTGGGCTATTTCCAAGGGGCCAGGAGGCTCGACCTCACGGCCGTGAGGCCTGGCTCCATGGGAAGACCGACGGTCGGCAGCGGCCTCGGCGCCGGGGGGGGGACTGGGCGTCTGGAGGGGGCGTTTGGGCACATTCTGCCGTAAACCAAGGAAGTCGATGAGGATGACGGTCACGCGCTGGCTGGTCGCGGCGTGTGTCGTTATGCTTATGCAGTTCGAAACGGCCTGCGCGCCCCGCCCGGTGGTGCTCCATCCTGATTTCGGCGTCTCCTATGACGCCGTGACCGAGTCGCAGGCGCTGCATGCGCGGCCCACGGACCCCGGCGCGCCGGTGACCGGCCTCGACGGCTATGGGGCAGCGACGGCCATGTACGGCTATCGCAAGCGCTTTGAGCCGAAGGAATCATCCGCCCAGGGGGGATCGATCGTCTCCCAAGGCATCCAGACGAAGTGACGGAGGAACATAATGCACCGCCACGATGAGCGTGGGGCCGCCGCCGTCGAATTTGCCCTGCTCTGTATTCCTCTGTTTCTGATTCTGCTCGGGACGATCGAGTTCGGCTTTGCCCTCTACGCCAAGCAAGCGGTCGTCAGCGCGGCCCGCGAGGGGGCCAGGGCCGGGATTGTCCAGCAGACGCCGAAACTCAGCGCGACCGCCATCCAGGGCATCGTGGCAGGCTACCTCAGCCAATTGGGGTTCGTCGCGGCGCCGACCGTCACGGTCACGGGGGCGCAGTTGTCGAACCCCGCGAACCTGACCGTGCAGGTGATCTATCCCTATCGGCCGATGACCGGCCTGCCGGCGCTGGTCCCCGGTCTTCAAAATCCTATCCGGATCAGCGGGCAGGTTGTGATGGTGCATGAATGAAGGGGATGAGGCGAACTTATCCAGGTCGGCTGGCCGACAATCGGGGGTCCGTGGGCGTCGTGGTGGCCCTGACTCTGGTCATTTTGCTGGGGTTTTCGGCGATGAGCATCGACATCGGTCGCGCGCTCGTGGTGAGAAACGAGCTTCAAAATGCCGCCGATGCCGGCACCTTGGCGGGAGCGCGGCAGCTCGGCCTCAGTCTCTTCTACCAGGACACTTCCCTTGGGACCGGGCAGGACGTGTCGCCGCTCACGGGTCTTGTTCGCGAGAGGGTGCGAGACGTTGCCGCGCGGAATCCCGCGGAGGGAGTTTTCCCGACCATCCCGGCCGGCGATATTCAAGTCGGCCAGTGGAGTACCGCCTCCCGAACGGTGATCCCGACCGGCGTCAATCCCGATGCGGTACAGGTGACGGCGAGGCGGGACGGCGGTCCCAACGCCTCGCTCGGCACCTTTCTGGGCGGGATTTTCGGCGTCAGCAGCCTCAACGTAAGAACGACGGCGGCAGCCCGGTTGAGCCCGACTAGTCGAACGGATCCCGGCGACCTGAATGCGCCGTTTGCGGTCAGCATCGCTCTGCGTCCGACGGCCTGCGGCCAACTCGTCTCGTACGGAGCCGGCGGGAACGGGCTGTTGGGCGTGACCACGTTTTCGAATCCTGCGCCGCCGATTGGAGCTTCGCGCAGCGTGCGGACGACCGCGCTGTCCAACCTCATCAACGACATAACGGCCGGAACCTTTACGCCTCCGGCGACGGTAGCCAACGAGAACACGGTCAATCTGATCTTTGCCCGTGACATCTTTTTTCTGCCCAGCAATGCCATCGCGAGGTATCCCGTCGGGACGGCCCTGTTGGTACCGGTCGTGGGCGGAGATGTGTTGGGCGGAGGCGCCTTCGTGATTCAGGGCTATGCTACGGTCTTGGTCACGCGGATCGATGCCCTGTCGATGCAGGGAACAGTGCTTTGCAACCGAACCGGAGGCCGGCGTGGCGGGAACACGAACGATTTCGGTACGAACGGTCTCATTCCGGCGTTGGTCCTGTAAGAGGCCTGATGAGGAAGGTGGAATGGCCGGACCGATCCGCAGCGGAGCCTGAAGACAGCCTGAAGGATGAACGACTCTCATGGGACATGACATAGCCACCGTCGTGATCGAGTGCGACAACGAGGCCGTGCGGGGCCAATTCGAGCATCTGCTTGCCTCTTGCTCGGATTTCCGCGTGAGGCCGTCGCGGGGGCAACGGCCGCCGGATCTGCTTGTCTTGGAGTACGACGAGACCGATCCGTCGCGCACCTTTTCGACCGTCAAGGATGTCCTGGGGACGGACTCGCGTGTCGAAATCTTTCTGACCGCCGCCACGGCCGATCCGAAGTTGATCCTTGAGGCCTTTCGAGCGGGAGTGAAGGAGTTTCTGCCGCAGCCGATCGCCGAGTCCGACTTGGAGGGGGCGGTGGGACGATTTCTCGATCGGTTTCGGGCGAGGCCGCCGTCGAACGGGGCCAAACAGGGCATGGTGATCAGCGTCATCGGCGCGAAGGGGGGAGTCGGGACCAGCACGGTGGCGGTCAACCTGGCGGTCTGCATGCGGCAGACGCACCCGGACGCTTCAACGGTCCTCGTGGATCTGAATTTTTACGACGATGAACTGGCCATATTTCTGGACGCCAAGACACCGCGCGGGCTGCGGGATTTGTCCGGCGACGTGTCCCGACTGGATGAAACGATGCTCGAGAGCGTCCTGGGGAAACACGAGTCGGGGCTCCATCTGCTTTCCACGGGGGGCTACGACGAATTGATGGGAGGAAGGCCGGTTCACGGGTGCGTGCCGCGGGCGCTGGATTTATTGAAAGGCATGTTTTCCTATGTGTTCGTGGACGTCGGGCAGGTTCTGGAACCGTCGGTCAAAGAAGCATTGGCTCATTCCGATATCATCATGATCGTGACGACCTTGACGGTGCCGGCGGTTCGCCGCCTGCAACAGGTGGTGAAACTGCTGCGCGCTCCTGAGTTCGCGCATGTGAGCACACAGATCGTGGTCAATCGCTACCATGCCAACGACCAGGAGTTGTTGCGCCAGATGGAGGACATGCTGCAGCAGAAGGCCGCGTGGCTGATCCCCGTCGATGACCACGCGGCGAACGGGTCTCTCAACAAGGGCGTCCCGCTCGCGGCCTTTGCGCCGAAGACACCGATCACGAAAGAGTTTCTCAAGCACGTCGCGCTCTTGAGGGGCACATCGTCCGGCGGGAAGAACGAGAAGCGGGAGGGTATCTTCGCTCGCTGGTTTCCCGGCCTGTTGGGGAGCGCGCCGACGGCTTCGCCATGATGGAACGCGAGTGGGCACAGGGCTCGGCCGCCCGGCGGCGTCGGGCACGGGGCGCTGCATCGGGCTTTCGTGATCAAGGCCGTTCGAGCCGTTCCCGGTTCGGCGCGAGTCGAGGCTCCGTATGCATTGGATGAAGGGAGGGGTTATGGGCGGGCCCACGAAGCAGGAGTCGTCCCAGCATACTGCCGGCTATCAGGAATTGAAAGGCCGGATCCACCAGCGCGTCATCGAATTGCTGGACCTGCCGAAAGTCGGCGCGATGGATCGCGAATCGCTCAGTCAGGAACTGTCCAAGCTGATCGAAGAGAATATTCGCGGCGAGTCCGTTGTCCTCAATTTCCAGGAGCGGATTCAACTGGGGAAAGACATCCTGAACGAGGTGCTCGGGCTCGGGCCGCTGGAGCCGCTGCTGGCGGATCCCACCGTGTCGGATATCATGGTCAACTCGCACAAGCAGGTCTTCGTCGAGCGACACGGGAAGCTCGAATTGACCGACGTCCGCTTTCGAGACGAAACGCATTTACGGCAGATCATTGATCGTATCGTGTCCCGCGTGGGCCGCCGCGTCGACGAATCGTCGCCGATGGTGGATGCCCGGCTGGCGGACGGCTCGCGCGTCAATGCCATTATCCCGCCGTTGGCCATCGACGGATCGAGCGTGTCGATCCGGAAATTCACCCGGGACAAGCTTCAGCTGGAGCAACTGGTTGAGAAGAAATCGCTGACGCCGGAGATGGGCGAGATCCTGAAGGGAGCGGTCAAAATCCGCCTCAACATTCTCATCTCCGGCGGGACCGGGACGGGGAAGACGACGATCCTGAACATTCTGTCCGGATTCATCCCCGCCGACGAACGGATCGTGACCATCGAAGACGCCGCGGAACTTCAATTGCGCCAGGACCACGTCGTGCGGCTGGAAACCAGACCCGCCAACATCGAGGGAGTCGGAGCCATCGTCCAACGGGATCTGGTCAAGAATGCCCTCCGGATGCGTCCCGACCGTATCATTATCGGCGAGGTGCGGGGTGCCGAGGCCTTGGACATGCTCCAGGCCATGAACACCGGCCACGACGGTTCGTTGGCGACGATTCACGCGAATACGCCGCGTGACGCGTTGACCCGAGTCGAAACGATGGTCGCAATGGCCGGCCTCAATCTGCCGGCCAAGGCATTGCGCCACTATTGCACGTCCGCGCTGAATCTCATCGTCCAATTGACGCGACTTCAGGACGGAAGCCGGAAGGTGACCAGCATTCAGGAGATCACCGGGATGGAAGGGGAGATCGTCACCCTCCAGGAGCTGTTTACATTCGAGCAGACGGGGCTTCACCCGAACGGGAAGGTGAAGGGCCGCTTCCGGTCGACCGGGGTTCGCCCCAAATTCGTCGAGCGGCTGCAATCGCGGGGCATCACCATCCCGGCGGATCTCTTTGACCCCACGAAGGTGTACGAGTGTTGACGACCGTCCTGATCGCGCTGGGCGTCTTTGCCTGCGTCCTGTTGGTGATTCAAGGGGCCTATGCCGCGTGCTGCGCCCCGTCGCGTAAAGAGAAGGAATCGTTGCGTGAGCGCCTTCAAGTCTGGCCGACCGGCGCCGAAAAGTCGAAACCGACCGGGATCCTTCGAAAGTCGATCATCAGCGACCAACCCTGGTTGAACCGGTGGCTTCCCTGGCTGTTGAACCTCGATTGGTTTGTCCGCCTGCATCGGCAGGCGAAGAGTTCCGTTCCGTTAGGCACCTATTTTCTCCTGTCTCCTGCGCTGGCCGTCGGGGGGGGGCTCGGCTGCGAGCTGTTCCGCCTCGGCCCCCTGGTGGCGTTCGGAGGCGCCGTCCTCGGTGGAGCGCTTCCGTTTCTCTATCTGTACCACCAGAAGCGGAAACGGATGGCGGCATTTCAACGGCAACTGCCGGAGGCACTGGATTTGATCGGCAGGGCCTTGCGCGCCGGCCACGCTTTTTTCGTCGGGATGAAGATGGTGGGGGACGAATTCGGCGAACCGATCGGCCCCGAATTCGCTTCGGCCTCCGACGAGATCGCCATGGGCGTCGCCGTGCCGCAGGCCTTGAAAAATCTTGCGGAACGAGCCGACAGTCTGGACATGAAATTCTTCGTGATTGCGGTCAATATCCAGCGGGAAACCGGAGGCAATTTAGCCGAGATCATCGATTCGCTCAGTCGCGTCATCCGCGCTCGGTTCCAGTTGGACGCCAAGGTGAACGCCCTCTCCGCGGAGGGCAAGCTGTCGGCCTATGTGCTCTTCGGACTTCCGTTCGCGATGGGATTTTTGCTTCAGATGATCAATCCGGAATACTTGCACCCGCTCTTGGCCGATCCGTTCGGCCATAAGCTGCTGATGATCGCGGCCGTGATGATGACGATCGGCGCCGCCATCATGAAGCGGATGGTGAGCATTCGTCCGTGACACGAGGCCTATGATAACCATGGATCCTGTCGCGATCATCGTGCTGTCGGTCTTCCTTGCCACGCTGCTCGCAAGCTACGGCTTTTACGCCCATCTTTCGTCGCGCCAGACGATAGCGGATTGGCGGCGACGAATCGAGGATCCGGCGGCTGCCGGCGTCGTCCACCGAGGGGCGCTCGGCCGGGCGGGGCTTTGGCCCGCCCGACTGAAGGTGGTGCTGGAATGGCTGGGGCAAGCCAACAAGCCCAAGGACATAGCCGAAGTCTCGACCCTCAAGCAGGGATTGATTGCGGGGGGGTATCGGCAGGCACAAGCCCCTGTGCTTTTTCTCGGCGCCCAATTATTTCTGGCGGTCGGGGGGATGGTCCTGGTCACTCTGTTCCTTCCGACTTTGCTCGGGAAGTCCCGCGAGACGATGACGCTGCTGCAACTCTACGTCGGGTCGGCCGCCGCCGGCTATTACGGACCGAAAGTGTGGCTCAGGATGGCCGTAAACCGAAGGAAGCAAAGCATTCTATCCGGATTTCCCGACGCTCTTGATCTGATGGTGGTATGCATGGAAGCGGGGCTGGGCCTCGATATGACGATTAGCCGGGTGGGAGAGGAAATCAGATTCGCGCATAAGGCGCTTGGCGAAGAGTTTCAACTGATGGCGTTGGAATTGAGGACGGGCGTGCCCCGTTCCGACGCGCTGCGCAACCTCGGTCGACGGATTCAACTGGAAGAGGTCAGCAGTCTGGTCGCGCTCTTGATTCAAGCGGATCGCTTCGGCACGAGCGTGGGCCAGGCGCTTCGCGTGCATTCCGAGTCCATGAAAATCTCCCGCAGTTTGAAGGCTGAAAAGCTCGCCGCCGAGTTGCCCGTGAAAATGCTCTTCCCCCTGCTCCTGTTTATTTTTCCCTGTCTGTTCATCGTGATTATCGGTCCGGCCGCCATTAGCATGATGCACACCCTGCTACCTGCCCTGGGACAGTGACGGGATGGAGCGGTGGATCGGCGAACTCCGCGCGCGAGCCTCGACAGGCGGGGGGTTCCTCGACCGCCGCGGCGGACGCTATCGGTCGGATGCCACGGCCTGGGCGATCATGACTCTGTCAGCGAGCGGAGCGGATGCGGATATTTTGATCCGGGCGAGAACTCGACTCGCGAAGGACCAGTACGAGGATGGGCGTATTCCGATAGGCCCGGAGTCTCCTGATGCCACATGGCCCACCTCGCTGGCGGTTCTGGCCTGGCATGGCTCGCCGTTGCATCAGGAAGCTCTCTCAAGAGCCGTCTCCTTCCTGCTCCGTTCTTCGGGACGTCATTGGAAGGGGACCGCTCAGGCGGCCGTCGGCCATGACACGGCGCTTCGCGGCTGGCCCTGGGTTGACGACACGCATTCATGGGTGGAGCCGACGGCTCTGGCGATCAGCGCGCTGAAGGCGGCGGGGTTATCCCGTCATCCTCGCGTCCATGAAGGGGTGCGATTGCTGGCCGACCGTCAATTGCCCGGCGGGGGGTGGAACTACGGAAACACACGCGTGTTTGGTCGTGAGCAACTCCCTTCGCCGGAGTGCACCGGGGCGGCTCTTCAGGCGCTCGCGGGGCTTCTGCCGCGCCGCCAAGTCGAGCGAAGCCTCGCCTACCTCCATGCGCGCGCTGAGCAATTGCGAACGCCGATTGGACTCGGCTGGAGTCTGAGCGGATTGTCGGCCTGGGACGAGCTCCCTCGCGAGGCGGAAGCGTGGGTGCGGGCCTCGCTTGATCGGGAGACCCGCTACGGCGGCGGATACGATACGACCTCTCTTTGTCTCCTGCTTCGTCCGCTGGCGGTGACCGGGACGCTTACGACGGAGAGCCCTCCTGCACGGCGCTTGTCTTGAACGACGATGGACGGGTTGCGGCAACTGATCGGTTCGCTCTCGCCGTCGGGTGCGAAGGGCTGGACCCGCCGGGAATTCTTCTCGGCGCTCGCCGTGGGAGCGCTGGCCGGGACGGGGCTTCTTCTGGGCCCCCGGCTGCTGAAACCACATTTTCGTGCCGACACGTTCATTGCCAAAGCTCCGCGATATGATCTCGATCTTGCCGGCATCCTGTTGCGGGGGATGCGGGAACTGGGGGTGACGGAGAGAGAGATCAAGGGGAAGCGCGTTCTGCTGAAGCCGAATCTGGTCGAGGCGAGCGCGGCCTTGCCTCACATCAATACTCATCCCCTCGTTGTGCGCGGCGCGGTCGAAGCGTTTCTCCGACTCGGCGCCGAAACGGTGCTGGTAGCGGAAGGCCCCGGCCATCGCCGAGATACGCTCGAAGTGCTAGAAGAATCGGGGTTGGGGACCGTCCTCTATGAAGACGGGATTCCTTTCCTTGACCTCAATTACCAGGCGGGCTACGCGGTTAACAATGCAGGCGGCGCCAGCCGGCTTCGGACAATGATGCTTCCGGCGATTCTGCGCGAAGTGGATTGGATTGTCTCCGTGGCGAAACTCAAAACGCATCACTGGGCCGGAGTCACCCTCTCGATGAAAAACCTCTTCGGCATGTTGCCCGGCATCTATTACGGGTGGCCTAAGAATATTCTTCACCAAGCGGGCATCGACCGGTGCATCGTGGATCTTGCCGCGACGATTCGCCCCCAGTTCGCCATTGTCGACGGGATCATCGGAATGGAGGGAGACGGACCGATCATGGGGACCCCTCGTCACGCCGGGGTCTTGGTCCTGGGTCGAAATCTTCCCGCAGTGGATGCGACATGTTCGAGGATCATGGGCGTGCATCCTTATCGGGTGTCGTCACTGGCCATGGCGGACCGGTGGCTTGGCCCGGTCTCGCAAACGGATATCGAGCAGCGGGGCGAGGCGATTGCCGAGGTCGGGACGAACTTCCTGCTGCCGGAGGAGATACCCATGATGAGGGGACTCCGGGGCTAACCGCATACTGGTCTTGCCAGGCCGAGTCGGCGCCGTATCGGATGGTCATATAGGGTACGAGTGGGGGACCAACGGCTGTCGGCTTGACGTCCGTCTAGAGGTGAAATTTCGTGTCTGAGCCAACCGCAAAACAGATCATGGCGCTGTTGGGGCTCCAGCCCCTTGCGCGGGAGGGAGGGTTTTTTACGGAAACGTACCGTTCGCCAGAGCGCCTTCCCGAAGGCGTGACGGACTCAACGCAAGGTGCCGGCCGATCCCTTGCCACCGCCATTTACTATCTCCTCACACCGGAGACATTCTCGGCGATGCATCGATTGCCGTGGGATGAGATTTACCACTTCTATGGCGGTGATCCCGTCGAGCTGCTCCAGTTGTCTCCCGATGGCTCGGGGAAGGTCTCGCTCATCGGCGGGGATCTGCTGGCGGGCATGCAGCCTCAGATGGTGGTCCCGAGGGGAACATGGCAGGGATCTCGCCTGCGACGCGGCGGGCGCTATGCCCTCATGGGCACCACCATGGCGCCAGGATTCGACCCGTCCGATTGCGAATTCGGCGATCGCCGGACCCTCCTGGCACGCTATCCCGCATTGAGAACCGCCATCCTTGCGCTCACTCCCGCATAGCGCCGCGCCATTCGCTTGGTGTCTCGCCTGGAGTGTGAGACACTGTGGCATGGGTGAACAGTTCCACCATGTGAACTCGTGAGGACAGGAGGTCTGTCATGAGTGACGCCAAGTCATCCGCCCAGTTGTGCGTGAATACCATCAGGACCTTGGCCATGGATGCCGTCCAGACGGCGAATTCTGGGCATCCCGGCACGCCGATGGCGATGGCGCCGGTAGCGTACTGTCTGTGGAACCGTTTCCTGCGGTTTGACCCCGAAGATCCCATCTGGCCGAACCGCGATCGCTTCGTGCTCTCTATGGGGCATGCCTCCATGCTGTTGTATGCCATGCTCCATCTCACCGGGGTAAAGGCGGTCAACGCCCAATATGAGAGACTAGGACAGCTTTCGGTCACGCTGGACGATATCAAGCGGTTCCGGCAGCTCGACAGCAAGTGCGCGGGCCATCCCGAATACCGTTGGACGTCGGGCATCGAGACCACGACCGGACCGCTGGGGCAGGGGGTCGCGACCAGTGTCGGCATGGCCATCGCCGGCAAGTGGATGGCCAGCTATTTCAATCGGCCGGGTTTCGACATGATCGATTACAACGTCTACGCCTTGTGCGGGGACGGCTGCCTCATGGAAGGGGTTTCAGGAGAAGCGGCCTCCTTGGCGGGGCATCTCAAGCTCTCGAACCTCTGTTGGATCTATGATAACAACAAGATCACGATCGAAGGCCACACGGACTGGGCTTTCAGTGAGGATGTGGCGACACGGTTCATCGCCTACGGCTGGAACGTCACACGGGTGGGGGATGCGAATGACCTCGAGATGCTGGAGCGGGCCTTCACGGCGTTTCACAAAACCACCGACCGGCCGACCTTGATCATCGTGGACAGCCACATTGCCTGGGGGGCGCCAAACAAGCAGGACACTCATGCGGCCCATGGAGAACCCTTGGGGGAAGAGGAAATCAAGCTGACGAAGAGGAACTATGGATGGCCGGAAGACGCGAAGTTCCTGGTGCCCGATGCGGTGCGTGCGCACTTTCAGCAGGGCATCGGCTCCCGCGGACGGGGACTGCGTGAGGCTTGGATGGGGCGTTTCGCGGAGTATCAAGCCAAGCATCCTGACCTGGCCGACCATCTCTATAAGATGCAACATCGCCAACTGCCGAGCGGGTGGGACAAGGACTTGCCGACGTTTCCGTCCGATCCCAAGGGCATAGCCGGGCGCGATGCGTCCGGCAAGGTGCTCAACGCAGTGGCGAAGAACGTGCCCTGGTTGATCGGCGGCTCGGCGGATTTGGCCCCATCGACGAAGACTCGCTTGACGTTCGAGGGGGCCGGGGATTTCACGGCGCAGAACTACGCCGGGCGGAATTTCCATTTCGGCATTCGCGAACACGCCATGGGGTCGATCATGAACGGGCTGTCGCTGTCGAAGGTGCGTCCCTTTGGCTCGCAATTCCTGATCTTCAGCGACTACTCGCGTCCCACACTTCGACTGAGCGCGATCATGGAAATCCCCGTCATCTACATTTACACCCATGACTCCATCGGGGTCGGGGAAGACGGACCCACCCATCAGCCGATCGAGCACTTGGCCTCGTTGCGGGCCATCCCGGGTCTCATCACCCTGCGACCGGCCGATGCCAATGAGGTGGTGGAAGCCTGGCGGGTCATCATGCAACTGCGGCATGAGCCGGTGGCGCTCATCCTCACCAGGCAAGCGTTGCCGACGCTCGATCGCGCGAAGTACGCGCCTGCCTCCGGCTTGGCCAAGGGAGCCTACGTGCTGGCCGATGCGCCAGGCGGGAAGCCCGACGTGTTGCTGCTGGCGACCGGCAGTGAGGTGTCGCTTTGCGTGGAGGCCTACGAAACACTCAAGGGCGAAGGGATCAACGCGCGAGTCGTCAGTATGCCTTCCTGGGAACTCTTCGAGCATCAGAGTCAGGGATATAAGGACTCGGTACTGCCACCGCGGGTGACGGCTCGCGTGTCCGTCGAGCAGGCCTCGACCTTCGGCTGGTCGCGCTATGTCGGGCTCGCCGGTGCAACCATCGGGATGAAGACATTCGGAGCCTCAGCCCCCCTGAAGGAGCTGCTGAAGAAGTTCGGCTTTACGGTGGATCGAGTGGTGACGGCCGCCAAAGAGCAACTCCAGGCGGCCAGGGCAGGCTAGGCCGTTCACGGAGGGACCGTGACGTGTGCTAGGCAGGCGTCTGTTCCGCTTTCTGAAATCCCCGCGCGAGCATGAAGGCCCCGACGAGGATCATCGGCAGGCTGAGCACCTGGCCCATCGAGAAGGGCCCGAAGATGAAACCCAAGTGCTGATCCGGTTCTCGGAAGAATTCCACCACCATGCGGCAGAGTCCATAGCCGGTGATGAAGGTCCAAAAAAGCGTGCCCGGCGGTTTCGGCCGGCGACCGATGACCCACAACAGCGTGAAAAGCCCCAGCCCTTCGAGTCCCGTCTCATAGAGTTGCGACGGATGGCGGCATTCCGGCCCCCCGCCGGGGAACACCATACACCAGCCGACATCAGTCGGGCGGCCGAAGAGTTCGGCATTGATGAAATTGCCAATCCGTCCGAGCCCCAGGCCGATGGGTACCGTCGGGGTGGCCAGATCGGCCACGGTATAGATGGGAAAATTATTGCGTTTGGCATAGAAGGTCAGCGCGATAATCGTTCCGAGCAACCCGCCGTGAAACGACATGCCGCCTTCCCAGACCGCCACGATCTTAAGCGGATTTTGAATATAGTAGGGAAAGTTGTAGAAGAGCGTATACCCCAAGCGCCCGCCGGCGAAGATGCCGAGCGCGGCGTAGACGACCATGTCCGAGAGCTGCTCGGGTGAGAGGGTGATATTCCGTTCGGCGGCTCGCTTCCGCACCAGAAAGTACCCGGCCGTGAGCCCCAGCAGATACATGAGCCCGTACCAGCGAAATTGGAGCGGGCCCAAACGGAGAAAGACCGGATCGATGTGGGGGTAGGGGATGGCGTCAAACACAAGCATGGTCGTCACTCGTCTTGCTCGAATAGTTCGCGCATGGTACGGACCCTGAGGGGCATTTGCAAGTCGGACCCGCCACTTGTCTGCTTTGTGAAACGGTGTGGCATCGAGACTGTGCAGAAAAGAAAACACTTCCTCGGCGATGATCATGAGCGCGCGGCTGGAATCGCGCCATTTCGCCATCTTAACCCATTGGCAATGTGGCATGGTTAGTGCGTATAAACCGGTGAACACAGCGAATAATCATTCGAGATCGACTTTCACAATAGGTTGTTACACAAAGGAGGTCGTGCCATGTCCACTGAGACGAAACAGGTTGCCAAAGTCGCAGCGTTAGTCGCGGGTGGAGCGGTCATCGGAGCGGGGTTGGGCTTGCTCTTTGCCCCCCAGTCCGGGGCGGAGACGCGTCGACAGATCAAGCACTACGCGAAGCGCGCGCAGGTGCAAGCGAATCGATTCTCCAGAAACCTCAAGGCCGGCTACGAGCAGATCGTCGGCCGTGGGCAGGACAAGTCAGCCGCAGAGGCAGGCAACGGGCTCATGATGCGCGGCTGATCGATCGCCGGTGTCCGCGCGACGTGACTTCAGGACGTGGCCTGTCCCAAATCGGGGCAGGCCACATGCCTTTTCAAGTGGTTAAGAACGACCGGATCCCTTGACTTCTATTTGGGGTGAGTTATGTGTAGAATTCTACATGATACATCGCCAGCTCACACACGACGAACAAAAGGCAGCCGAAGCCGCGTTCCGCGGCATTCCGTTCGATCCCAAGTGGTCCGCCGCCGCTCGGGCCGTATACGACGGAATTGTAAAAGCCCTGCCGGCTGGACACGCTGGCATATCGCTCAATCCGGATCCTTGCTCAGATCCTTCCGCAGAAGTGATAGTTGATTCCCCGGCTATCGCATCCGCAGTCCCTGCCACAACTCAACGGCGGAAAGGGGATTCATCTGCCGCCGACTTTCAAGCGGAGGCAGAGTCTGAATCGGATGAGGGGCCGATCAGGTCTAGGCAAGAAGCCGTTGACCAGGGGATCCTGGTTGATGTGTCCCCTGTGGCGAGTGAACTGGGCTTCACGATTCCCATCGGCATTTCCAAGCCGCTCTGGGAAAGCGGCATCACGGTGGCCGGACAGTTCAATCCTCCTGAGGTGGATCGACGGGTCCGGGACGTGCTCATGGCACTCCGGCTCTCGCTTGGTTCGTCGCGCGATCTTCCCAGTGTAATGCAGTTTGGGGCCTTGCTTGTGTTTCCCCCCGAATCCGTACCGCGCCTCTGTTCCATGATTGCGGTCGCGCACAAGGATGCCGAGGCGCCCTTCGCGTTGACGCTCTTGCATCCCAGCGAAGTCCATCAGATCTATCCTTTCTTAAACTAGCCGAGGAGAAACTGTCGCCCCTCCTGTCATTCCGCGGCCGGCGACTGTCCCGCTTGGAGTGGGTGTCCGCCGAAGCCTTGACGAAGGCGGACATACTTCGGCGGGTTCTGCCGAAGAAATCACATTTCACGCCTTACGCCGGCTTGCCTTGACCCCTCCCGGGGTGGGTGCTAGAGTCCGCGCGTTTGAAGAAGGCTAAGGTTAAGGCTGAGGCCAAGGGCAAGGCGATGAGGAAAACTCTTTTGGTTCTCTCAAGAACTGTGAGAGATTCGGCCTCGACCTTAACCTAAGCCTCAACCTTTTCTTTCCTCGCGCCGGAGTGGCGGAATTGGCAGACGCCTGGGACTTAAAATCCCATGGGCCGAAAGGCCCGTACCGGTTCGATCCCGGTCTCCGGCACCACACGGACCGCACCGGGCGAGGAGACAATCGTATGGCTTCCATCCTGCTCATCGATGACGATCCCGGAGTCCGCAAGGCCCTCCGCCTGAATCTGGAAGCGGCCGGGTACAAGGTCACGGAAGCCGCCAGCGGCCGTGAAGCGCTGGAGAACTATCGGGCCTCCGCGTCGGATGTGGTGGTGACGGATATCCTGATGCCGGACACCGACGGGCTCGAGGCGACCCTGGTGCTGGCCCGCGAATATCCGGATGCCCGGATCATTGCGATGACGGGCGCCAGTGGCAAGACCAATTTCCTGGATGTGGCGAAGCTCTTTGGCGCGCAGAAGGTGTTGCAGAAGCCGTTTCCGATCGGTGAACTGCTCGGCGCCATTCAAGACGTGCTGAAAACGCCCTAGTCCTTCCTTTCCCGCTTCCGCATTCCCGCCGCGGCCGACCGTTTTGCACGACCCGATTCCGGTCTGCGCGGCCCTGTCAGGCGCGCTACCATCTCCCCAGCCATTGCCGGGCACCGGCCAGATACGAAAAGGTCGCGACCAGGAGCAACAGCACGATCGGCACGGCGTAGCCCAGCACCGTCGTGGGGGTCAAGAAGCGAATGAGGTACAGGCCGGCCGCGGCCACGCTGGTGACGAGCAGGGTCGTCCGCTTCGGACAGAAGCGGTGGGTGAGCCCCTCGTAGGACCGAATCACCCAGACGACGATCCAGGCCATCGCGCCCACGCCCATGGCGCCGGCAAGGCTGATCGATGCCCAGGCTACGCCTTCCTGGATGCCGCTCAAATCCAACCGCTCGGACCCGGCCATGCGCTGAACGCGCCACCATTCGCCGACGATCAAGAGTGCCCAGATGGCGGCGAGGCCGAGGAGGAAATAGCCTCGGCTCATTTCGGGCATTTCGTACACCACCGTGGAGGTGGGGGCCGCCGGCCGACTCGGTCGCCCGGCGCGCGGCCGGCTGAAGAGTTGCGTGAGGTCGTAGCCGCAAGAACAGAGGACGGCGTGATCGGGGTTACTCAGCAAACAACGTGGACATTCGAGCGCCATTGACTTCTCCGCCGCTTCCTCGTTACACCATCATGCGGTACGACACCATGCCGCGCATCCTATTACAACGGGCGATCTCACTCGGCGCCACCTTCGGCTTTCTGGGGGTCGCCGGCGGCGCCTTCGGAGCCCATGCGCTCAAGGCGGTGCTCCAGCCCGACATGCTGCAGGTCTTCGAAGTCGGGATCCGCTATCAACTGTATCATGCCCTGGCGTTGGTTGCCGTGGGTCTTGTAGGCCGGGACATGCCGCGACGGCCGTTTGAAATAGCGGCCGCGGCCTATGTGTTGGGCATTCTGCTCTTTTCAGGCAGCCTGTACATGATGGCGCTCAGCGGCATCCGGTGGATCGGCGCCGTCACGCCGCTGGGTGGGGTGTCGTGTCTGGTCGGCTGGGCCTCGCTGGCCTATGGGGCCTGGGACCGCACACGAACGTCCGGTGCCGGTCCCGATGGGTAAGGCCGCTCAGGGCTTGCACGCCTGCACGCGTTTCCCGGTGATGCTGCCCCACGACCCGCCCGACGACACGAACGATCCTTCCAGCCGCTTGCCTTCTCCGACGAACAGCAGGCTGTCTTCCTGTACGACCCCGCCCGGCAGTTCCCATCGCAAATACACGGCATCACCCAGGACCACCGTCTCTTTCGGGCGATTCTGGCTGGCACCCTCGGTGCCTGCCGGCGCGAAGACCATGACGGTTTTGTGGTCGCCATGGTTCCGATGGTTATGAATGATCCACTGCCACGACCCGCAGAGGCGCTTCAGGCCCGCGGCTTCCCGGAGCTGGTCGCGGCCGGCCCGCAGGGCCGTCCATTCTGCATAGGTGCGTACGACCGCCTCACGTTCCCATTCCGCCAGCAGGGCCTGGATGCGCGCGTTCACGACCGGGCGGATGCGCTGGCCCGCATATCGCGCGGCCATCTGGCCTCGTGCGTTCTCCGGCATAGGGACGTCGACGACGTCGCTGATCAACCGCTGTTTCATGGTGAGGACGCCGTCTTGCTCGATGGCGGCCAACCAACTGGCGTCCGTGCCTGCCACGTCTGGATAGGCGCGATCCAACGCGGCGCGGTATCCATCATAGCCCGGATGATCGATCCCCGCTCCCGGTTGGGTGCGACTCCAGGCCTCGGCCTCTAAGAGGAGACGTAGGTGGGTCATGAACGGGGAGGTCGCCACGCCCGCGAGCCAGGCGATGTGCTTCTGCCGCTCAGTCCACACCTCCTTATCGGCCAGGTCCTCGGGCCCGTAGAGCCCTTGCCGCACAGCCTGGGCGGTGGACCACTGCCCCAGAGCGGCGGTAAATCGAACTGCTGAACTTTGCAGTGACTGGAGCGTGGCGGCGGGGACCGCCTCGTTCAGACGCGTGGTCGGTCGCAGGATGGCCGCGATCTCCGGCAGTGCGGAGGCGGGCCCGAGTTTGGTGCTGAACAGCGCCAGGGCGTCGGCATCGGATGCCACCATCCCGAGGGCCTCGGACTGCACGCTGATGAGGCGGAGCAAGTCAACGCCGCCCGGAGCGGTCGAAGCAGTGGACGAGGTGGAGGGGTTCACCGACGGCCCCTCCGCAAAGGCGTCGAGCGAAGGCCGGGCATCGAGACAGAGGAGCACCAGCAGCAATCCTAGGGGTCGAGACACCATCATGAGACATTCTCTGTGATTCCCAGACGTCGATCAAGAGCGGATGCCAGGCGGCGGCGTTTGCGCCTCCGTGTGTGCACGGCGCTGGATGCGTCAGGGCGTTCAGGGTTTGAGGTGTTCGTGCAAGAAGGCCACCATCGCGTCCCATGCCGATTGGGCCTGCTCTGCTTGGTAGAGTTCCTTGCGGGTCTCATTGCAGAATCCGTTCGGCGCTCCCGGATAGGCGCGAATCTCCACGCGCTTCTTCAGGGAGTCGGCGGTGCTGCGGAGCTGCTCCACCTCGGCCGCGCTCACGGCGGCGTCGGCGTCCGCGCGCTGGTAGAGGAGAGGGCAATACAAGTCCGAGAGGCTGCTCAGCGTCGGGGCGATCCGACCGTAGAAGGACACCGCGGCGCGGAGCCGCTTTCGCTGGCACGCAAAGCGGGTCGCCAACGTGCCGCCCAATCCGAACCCCACCACGCCATGGAGATTGCGGACGACCCAATCGCGGGTATTGAAGAACTCGCAGCAGGAATTGATATCGCGCAGGGCCAGCGTCTCATTGAGTTTGGCCGCCAAGGCGTCCGCCACGTCGGCGTTCGCGGTCACCATGCCGCCCAACGGATTGTACAGGTTCGGAATGATCACGGCGTACCCTTCGCAGGCTAACCGTTGGCCCAATTCCTTGATCTGGTTGTTCAACCCCCAGGCTTCGTGAAGCAACACGATGCCCGGATAGGTTCCCTTGACCTGGGGCCAAAATTGGATCCCCTCGACTTGGGTTTCTTTGGGAATGCGGGTGTTCACATAGGGATCGACCGCCATGTCCGTGATGGTCGGAATCGGCGCCCCGCTGGGGAAGCGCACTCTGCCGGTCCCGATCTGTTGCGGAGCAAAAGGAGTGGTACGCACGGGCATGGACATGATCCCTCCGGGTTCGCGCGGTCGAAAATGGGTACTATAAGGGCCCTCTCTCGAGGCTGTCAACGCGGCGACTCCGGGGGGATTCGGCTGGCCATTTGCCCGGCGGTCTGGTATCTGTTCGCACCATGTCGGCATCGAATCCGCTTCGGGTCGGCTTGATCGGAGTGGGGCGTCACGGACTGCGTTACGCGCAGCACCTGGGGCGTGAGCTGCCGGAGGCGCGGCTGGTGGCGGTCGCCCGGCGGGATCTTGCGCTCGGGGTGCCGGACAGTATGCCGCCCGAGGCCGCGCGCTACGCGGAGTACACGCGGCTGATTGCCGATCCGTCGGTCGAGGTTGTGATCGCCGTCGTGCCGCCGGCGCTGCATCCGTCGCTGGCTCAGCTGGCGCTCCAGGCTGGCAAACCGCTGCTTCTAGAAAAACCGCTTGCCGTCGATGCCGCTGCCGTCCGCGCGATCGTGGCGACGGCATCGGCCGCGCCGGTTCCCCTCATGGTGGCGCAGACCCTTCGATACAACCGGGCGACTCAGGTGTTTTCTGACCTTCTTCCGGGCCTGGGGCCGTGCCGCCGCCTGGTGATGCAGCTGACGGTTCCTCCTCGTCCCCGGCCGGCAGGAAATCCGGGTTTCGGTGGTCGTGGCGCGCTCTTGGATCTTGGCGTGCACCTTGCCGACTTGCTGCATTGGTGGATCGGCTCCCGCGGCCTGACGGTCGGTTGCACGATCGACGCGCGGACTCCTGATGGGGTCGATGCGGCTGCAACCGTGACGGCCGTCTCCGCGGACGGGTTGCAGGCGGAGCTCCACGTGGGTTGGGAGGGGAAGGACCGGGCCGGGGAGGCGAGGGCTGAGGGGCCACGTGGATGGGCCACGGTGAATTGGCGCCGCCACTGCGTGCAATCGGGAGGCGGGGCGGTCCCGTCCGTGACGGAGTCCGTGCCGGAGGGACCGACGATTCGGATGCTGCTGACGGCCTTCCTGGACGCGGTGGGCCACCGCACGCCGCCGCCGCTCAGGCTTGCCGATGCGGCAGCGGGGGTTCAGTTCGTCGACGCGTGCTACGAGGCCGCGCGCACCGGAACGACGGTTCCGGTCGCCTGCGATCCCGCAGGTTAGCGATCAGGCCTCCGCCACGATGTGGGTATCCGTTTCCTCCACGCCGTCGATCGTATGGATCTTGGCGATGACGACTTCGGAGAGAGCCCGTTCGTCCGGCACACTGACGAACGTGAAAATGTCCGGCTGCCCGAAGCAGGGATGGACATGCTCGACCCCTTGCAGCTTGCGCAGGGCCTCCACGACGTGTTTGGCTTTACCGGTTTTCACTTTGATCAGCACATACGCTCGTGTCGCCATGTCTCGTTCCTTTCTGATGGGTTGACCGTCTGCTGAGGCCCCGTCCGGCGTTCGCCGTCACCGGGCGCCCGGCATCAGGCGGCGTTTGCTCTCATACACAACATGGACATCTTTCCCCTCGCCGGCGAGTTCCGCCTTCGCCGCCTGGTGGAGGCCGGCGAGCAACCGCAAGTCTTGCGTTCCCACGTTGAATTCGCGCCAGCCGGTTTCGAGTCCCTCGCGGTCCCACTGCGCGGTCCCCGTCGCATATTCGGCGACTGCTTCCAGGGTGCGCGACGTCCACCCGTCGCGGCGGCCTTGCTGGAGCAACGATTCCGCGGCGCCGCCGAATTTCCGGGCAAAGGCCCCCTCGAAAAACTGCACGACATGCGGGTTACGGCTCTTCATGAGCGCAGACTGAAATTGGATCAGGGCCTTCACGATCCGACTGGCGTCGGGTGTGGATTCCGGCGGTAGGACTCCGGCCTCGGACCAGGCGGCCAAAATCGCCATCACGGAGCCGACCTGGGCGGCGCTGGCGGGGGCCTTCGTTCCGCCGTTCCCGCCGCCGGTCGGCGGGACAAAAATATCGGTGTGGGCACTGAACGTGGCGCCTGGTTTCGGTCCTCCGGCGACCAGGTAGATGCGATCGTGAATCACGGCCGCGCCGAGTCCGTGTCGCCCGGTCGGCATCGCCGACAGGGTCTGCCAGCGGTCTGCCTCCGGACTGTACATGTCGGTATCGCGGAAGGTGCCGCTCAGCCCTTCGCCGCCGAAGAAATAAATGCGGCCGCCCACGGCGGCCGCGGCGCCGCCGCTTCGCGGCATGGGCAAGTCGGCGCGCGGTTCCCACCGGTTGTGCCCCACGTGGTACCGCTCCACGGTCGCCAGGTTGTGCCCGTAGTCGCGGTTAAGTCGGCCGCCGATCGCATAGACGTCCTGCCCCACGGCGACGGCCGCTAGATGATCGCGCGGGGTGGGCAAGGAGGCCCCCGTCGTCCAGGTGTCGGTCGCGGGGTCGTAGATTTCCACGAGGCCCGTGTTGCGTTGCCCGTCGAAGCCACCGATGGCGATAAGCCGGTGATCGACCACGGCGACGGCCAGCGCGCCTCGTGCCGTCGGCATCGGGCGCCGTTCGGTCCAGGTATCCGTCACGGGATCGTACCGATAGAGGGTGGCGACCGGTGACCAGGTCGAAACCCCGGCCCTGGTGAATCCGCCGACGACGTAGAGATGGCGGTCGACGACGGCGATGCCTACGTGGTGGAGGGGCACGGGCAGGGGGGCCTTGGCGCCCCATCCATTCCAGACCGGATCGTAGACTTCCACCGCGCGGCTGATTCCGATGGGTGTGAGGTCGGCGGGCCCCGCTTCTTCCAAGCCGCCGACGACATAGAGGGCGCCGTCCATGCTGGCGGCGGCGACTTCAGACCGCGCGGTTGGTGCCGGCGCACCGGAGAGCCACGTCCCCAGGTCTTGGCTGGGGACCGTCGCTGTGTTCTCGGCTCCTGCACTGGCCCCGGTGATGAGGGACCAGAGCATCAGGTGGGACAACAACCCTGCTGTGAGGCGAACGTCAACCGGTGCGGATGTGGCGGTCATGTCGCTCCTGAGACGGGCGTGCACGCTGAGGCGCGCCTGGTGTGGACGGCGGGGCCCATTATACAGAAACCCCGCGAAAAAGTTGAAAAGGTCCCAACGCGGCCTCTATAATCCCGCGCATCGGGCGGGACCGACGGTCGAGCCGCAAAGCCGACCCCTCGCCAGATCGCCGGTAACACCGCCCATGCTCGCCAAGGTTCAGAGCGCCACCGTCGTGGGGATGGATGCCCATCTCATCGACGTTGAAGTCGATATCAGCGGCGGGCTCCCGCAATTTGCGATCGTCGGGCTGCCGGACTCCATCGTCAAAGAAAGCCGCGACCGTGTGCGGGCCGCGTTGAAGAACACGGGCTGCCGTTTTCCGGCCAAAAAGGTGACCGTCAATCTGGCCCCGGCCGGCTTGAAGAAGGAAGGCGCCGGCCTTGATCTTGCGATCGCGGTCGGCCTCCTGGTTGCGCAAGGGGTGATCCCGGCTGCGGCTGCGGACGAGACGGTCTTTGTCGGGGAACTGTCGCTCGATGGGCAGGTGAAGGCGGTGCCGGGGGCGCTGTCGATGGGATTGCGGTGCGGGGCCACGCATCGCTTGATCCTGCCGGCAGCGAATGCGGAGGAGGCGGCGCTGGTCCGGGACGCGCGGGCCTATCCGGTGCGGACGCTGCCGGAGGTGGTGGAGTTTTTGACGGGGGCTCGCGCGATTGCGCCTGCGGTCATCGACCTCGAGGCGTGCTGGGGCATACAGGGTGCGGAGCTCGAGGATTTTGCGGACGTGCGCGGGCAACAACACGCCAAACGCGCGCTGGAAATCGCCGCCGCGGGCGGGCATAACCTGCTGCTCGTGGGGCCGCCCGGCTCCGGGAAGACCATGCTGGCCCGGCGCTTGCCCAGTATCCTGCCGCCGATGTCGTTGGAGGAGGCGCTGGAAACCACTCGCGTCTACAGTTGCGCGGGAGCCCTGGATCCGCGCTGGCCGCTGATGACGGTCCGCCCCTTTCGCGCGCCGCACCACGGTGTGTCGGATGCCGGGCTGATCGGGGGAGGCATCGTCCCGCGGCCCGGCGAGGTGTCGATGGCGCATCACGGCGTGCTGTTTCTGGATGAGATTCTGGAGTTCAAACGGCATGTGTTGGACGGGCTGCGTCAACCGCTCGAGGAGGGGTCCGTGCTCGTGACCCGAGCCCATGCGTCGATTCGCTATCCGGCCCGTGTTATGCTGGTCGCCGCGATGAACCCCTGTCCGTGTGGCTACTATGGGGATCGGACGCGTGAATGCCTGTGCACGCCGCATCAGGTGCGCCGTTACCGGGGGCGGTTGTCCGGCCCGTTGATGGATCGGCTCGACCTGCATGTCGAGGTGCCGCCGGTCCCCGTTCAGCATCTGCATGGTGCCGCCACGGCCGCCGAATCCTCCGCGACGATTCGCGCGCGGGTCATGGCCGCGCGCGGGCGCCAGCAGGAGCGGTACCAGTCGCTGGGCTATCAATCGAACGCGCAACTCCGGGCGAAGCACGTGCCCACGTACTGTGCGCTCGACGGGGTGGGGCGGCAGTTGTTGGAGCAGGCGATGACCAAGTTGCATTTGTCGGCGCGCGCCCACGGCCGCATTTTGCGTGTGGCCCGCACGATCGCCGACCTTGCCGGGGCGGATGACATTCAGGCCGTGCATGTGGCCGAAGCCGTCCAGTATCGCTGTGTGGACCGGACTGTGGAGGCCTAGCGTCGTATGTTCCAATCCTGGAGAACCTTCGGCTGGTGGTTCGTCATCGGCGCCACGATGGCGCTGGCCGTCATCCTGTTGCAGGGGGGCATTCGCGATATTCTGCAGATGCAGGGGCCGCTGTGGGAGGGGAAAGTTATCGAGATTTTGACCGCCGTCACGGGCGGCGGCTTGTTGGGCGGATGCATCGCGTTGATTTTGAATCGTATCAAGCAACCGTAGGACTTGTCGGGCGATGAGTACCGAATAGACCGGGGAACACAGGCATGGACGTCGAGATCGGATCGAATCTCTTTCGCAACACCAACGGCGTGGTTGAGATGGAAGGGGTGCAGCAGTTCAACCTCGGACTCAAACCGTCGACCGGCGCCATTCTGCTGAATTTCGTTCTGTTCGATCAGAATGGGCGGATGATCGCCAAAGTGGTCGACAGTACCTTGGCGTTCAACGAGCGCCGGGCCTGCGAAATCACCAAGACGCCGCATTCGGTGGAGATGAAGGACACGGAGTCGGGGACGGTGGTCATTCGGCTGACCCGTCAGGCTCCGGATCGGATCGTCATCGACCAGGGCCGTTTCTGGACGATCAAGGGGCACCTCTGCACGATCACCCCGACCGAATGCAAGATCGACAAACACACGTTGAGCAAGCAGGACACCGACGCCAAGGGCGGGAATACGTCCATCGGCGGATAGCGGCCGATCCTTCGGCGGTTGGTCGGGGTCTTTGCGGCGGGCTCGATGGGTTTCCTCCCGCGGCGTCGAAGACGAGCGCCCCTTTCTCCGTCGGCCAGCCTGGGCGTTCGGCTGCGAGCAGGTGCGTCGGCTACAGGCAGGCTCAGGACTTCCGCTTTGCCTTCTCCAGGGCGAGGGCCATGGCGCTCAGCGGTTGCGGGGAGCGAGCCCCGCTCGCCGGCCGGGGCGTTCCCTCGGTGTGCGTGTTCGGACGGGGCGACGCCGACCCAGATGGTGCGGAAGCGGGCGGCCGCGAGGCAGCCTCATCCAGCCGCATGCTCAAGCTGATCCGCTGACGTTTGAGATCGACCTCCAGGACCTTCACGGTCACGATCTGTCCTGGCTTCAACACCGTGTGGGGATCGCGCACGAACGTGCCGGCCATCGCTGAGACGTGCACCAAGCCGTCCTGATGGACGCCGATGTCGACAAAGGCGCCGAAGGCCGCGACATTCGTGACCACTCCCTCCAACACCAAGCCGGGTTTGAGGTCGCTCAGGGACTCGATGCCCTCCCGAAAGCGGGCCATGGTGAACTCCGGCCGGGGGTCACGCCCCGGCTTTTCCAACTCGGCGACGATATCCCGGACCGTCGGCACTCCGAATCGCTCGTCGGTAAAGTCCTCGGGCGCCACAGTGTGCAGAAGGTCCGGCCGCCCCATCACCTCTGCGATGTTTTTCCCGAGGCGGGTCAGAATGCGCTCCACCACCGGATACGCCTCGGGATGGACCGCCGAACGGTCCAGGGGCTGATCCCCGTGCGCGATGCGAAGGAAGCCGGCCGCCTGTTCGAACGTTTTCTCGCCGAACCGCGGAACCTGACGCATGGCGGCGCGATTCGGAAAGGGACCGTGCGCGTCCCGATACGCCACTACCTGTTTGGCGAGCGACGGACTCAGCCCGGACACGCGCGCGAGCAGCGCGACCGAGGCCGTATTGACGTCCACGCCGACGGCGTTCACGCAGTCTTCCACCGTGGCGTCCAGCGAGCGGGACAGCTGCTGCTGGTTCACGTCGTGCTGATACTGGCCGACGCCGATGGCCTTCGGTTCGATCTTCACCAATTCGGCCAGCGGATCCTGCAGGCGGCGCGCGATCGACACGGCTCCCCGCAGGCTCACATCCAGATCCGGAAATTCACCCGCTCCCACGGCTGAGGCCGAATACACCGAGGCCCCGGCTTCACTGACCACGATCTTGGCCACCCGCCGTTCCGGGCACTCGCCGGCCATGCGCGCGAGGCATTCCGCGACCAGTTTGTCGGACTCGCGGCTCGCGGTTCCATTGCCGATGGCAATCAAGTCCACGTGGTGTTGGGTTATCAGCCGGACCAGCGTGTCGAGCGCGTCCCGCCACTCTTGCCGGGGCTGATGCGGGTAAATGGTGGCGGTCTCGAGCAACTTCCCCGTGGCATCGACCACGGCCAGCTTGCAGCCGGTGCGGAGGCCCGGATCGAGGCCCAAGATCGTCTTGGGACCGGCCGGCGCGGCAAGCAGCAGTTCGCGCAGATTGCGGGCAAAAATACGAATAGCTTCGGCCTCGGCGGTTTCGCGCAACCGGAGGAACAGTTCGGTACTGAGATGCACGTGGATTTTGACCCGCCAGGTCCAGCGGCAGACGTCGCTCAACCAGGCATCGGCGGGGCGTCCGGAATGTTGCACGCCCACGTGGGCGGCGATCATGGCCACACAGGGATGGGGGACTGCCGCCTCCAGCGCGTCACCCAGCCCCAACTCCACCTGGAGAATGCCCACGTTCCAGCCCCGGAAGAGCGCCAACGCACGATGCGAGGGTATGCTCCGGATGGGCTCGGCGTAAGTGTAATAGTCCCGAAACTTCTCATCCTCCGCGGTCTCTTTGCCTTCGACCACCCGTGAGGTGACGACGCCCTCGTCCCACAACCGCGCGCGGAGTGTGGCCAGCAGATCCGCAGATTCTGCGAAGCGTTCGGCGAGTATATCGCGTGCCCCGTCCAACGCGGTCTTGATGTCAGGGACGTTGATGGCCTCGACCCCCTCGCCGGCGGGCACGACACGGAGATAGCCACGGGCCTCTGCTTCGGGGTGGCGCATCGGATCAGCGAGCAGGGCGTCGGCCAGGGCTTCCAATCCGGCCTCGCGAGCGATCTGCGCCCGGGTGCGCCGCTTGGGTTTGTAAGGCAGGTAGAGATCTTCCAGCGCTTGCTTCGTCGTGGCGGCCTCAAGGCTGGCCCGCAATGGGTCAGTCAATTTTCCTTGCGCCTCGATCGAGGTCAGGATCGCCGTTCGGCGGGTGTCCAACTCCCGGAGATATCCCAGGCGTTCTTCCAACGTCCGCAATTGCGTATCGTCGAGATTTCCGGTGGCTTCCTTCCGGTACCGGGCGATAAAGGGGACCGTGGCCCCTTCGTCGAGCAGCCCCACGGCTGCGGCGATCTGCTGAGGATTGACGTTGAGTTCTTGGGCCAGCCGGAGCGTGATCGTTCCGGCGGTACGCGATTCGGCGTGCATGGCTTGTCCCGACATGTCTCGATGGTTCCACGCTTTCCGCACACGTTCGGCGCCTGTGCACCCCGTGCCGGTGTGAGTCAGTTTGGGAAGAGGGATCCGGTCTTGGTGCAGTCGATCGTGCGGCGCGGACCCTACCAGAAGCTGACGGTGAGGTCCAGGGAAGAAAATAGGATGAGGGGAACGATTCCCGAGGGGGGACGTTCGGCTCACCCGGTCCCGTCGCCGTGACGGGGTGAGCCGCATCGAGCGTGGACTGCCTAGGACTTGGCCTCGACCACGGGAACGATGATCAGGGCGCCGTCCTTGGCGTCGATCATGGCCGTGTCTCCGTCCCGGAGTTCGCCTTTGACCAACTGGCGTGCCAACGGGGTTTCCACTTCCTGCTGAATCAGCCGCTTCAACGGTCGGGCGCCATAGACCGGATCGTAGCCCCGCCCCGCCAAATAGGCCCGCGCTGCCGGGGTCAGGGACAGCGTCATGCGCCGTTCCGCCAGCCGTTCGCGCAACCGCCCCAATTGAATGTCGACGATGCTGCCGAGTTGGTCGACCGTCAGCGCATGGAACACCACCATTTCGTCCACCCGGTTCAGGAACTCCGGGCGGAAATGCTGGCGCAGATCTCTCAGGACGACCTCGCGCATCGACTCGTATCCGGCGCCGGACTGTTGGGCGTCCAGGATATGCTGGCTCCCGATGTTCGAGGTCATGATCAGGACCGTGTTCTTGAAATCCACCGTCCGCCCTTGGGAATCGGTCAAGCGCCCGTCATCCAAGACTTGCAGGAGCAGGTTGAAGACGTCGTGGTGGGCCTTTTCGACTTCGTCGAACAGAATGACTGAAAACGGGCGGCGCCGCACCGCCTCGGTCAGTTGCCCGCCTTCCTCATAGCCCACGTAGCCGGGAGGTGCGCCGATGAGCCGGGCGACGGTGTGCTTCTCCATGTATTCGGACATGTCGATCCGAATCAGGTTGTTCTCATCGTCGAAAAGGGTGGCGGCTAGCGCCCGCGCCAGTTCCGTCTTTCCGACACCGGTGGGGCCGAGAAAGAGGAACGACCCGATCGGTCGCTTGGGATCCTTGATCCCTGAGCGCGCCCGGAGGACCGCGTCGGCGACGGCCCTCACGGCCTCCTGCTGGCCGATGACCCGCTCGTGCAACAGGGCTTCGAGGTGGAGCACCTTTTCCGTTTCGCCTTCGACCAGGCGGGTGACGGGAATACCGGTCCAGCGGCTCACCACCAGCGCGATGTCTTCCTCGTCGACTTCCTCCTTGAGCAGCCGCTCTTCGCCCTGCTTCTTTTGCAGATGTTGCTCTTCGGAGGCCAGCTCCCGTTCCAGTTTGGGCAGTTGGCCGTAGCGCAGCTCGGCGACGCGATTCAAATCGTACGCCCGCTCGGCCCGCTCGACCTGTTGTTTCACGTCTTCCATTTGCTGGCGCAGCTTGCGCAGGCGTCCGACGGACACCTTTTCGGCCTCCCACCGGGTCTTCAGCGCGTGCAGGTCGCGGTTCTTTTCCTGCAGCTCCTTTTCCAGCGCTTCCAGCCGTGCGCGGCTCCCAGCGTCGGTTTCCTTCTTCAAGGCCTCCCGTTCGATTTCCAGCTGCAAGACCTTGCGGGAGACTTCGTCGAGTTCCACCGGGAGACTGTCAATCTCCGTGCGCAGGCGCGCCGCCGATTCATCCACCAGGTCGATGGCCTTGTCCGGCAAGAACCGGTCGGGGATGTAGCGATGCGACAAGCGGGCGGCTGCGACCAGGGCGGCATCCTTGATGCGCACACCGTGATGGACCTCATACCGCTCCTTCAAGCCCCGCAGAATCGAAATGGTGTCTTCCACCGTGGGCTGATCGACGAGCACCGTCTGGAACCGCCGCTCCAGCGCCGCGTCCTNNTGCGGTATTCGTCGAGCGTGGTCGCGCCGATGAGGTGCAACTCGCCGCGCGCCAGCATGGGTTTGAGCAAGTTGGCCGCGTCCATGGACCCTTCGGCGGCGCCCGCTCCGACGACGGTATGGAGTTCGTCGATGAACAACAAGATTTGCCCGCCCGCTGCCTGGACTTCCTTCAAGACGGCTTTGAGGCGCTCCTCGAATTCGCCGCGGAATTTTGCGCCGGCCACGAGCGCGCCCATGTCGAGGACCACCACGCGCTTTTGCTTGAGTCCTTCAGGCACGTCCCCTTTCACGATGCGTTGCGCCAGGCCTTCGACGATCGCGGTCTTTCCGACTCCCGGCTCGCCGATCAAGACGGGGTTGTTCTTGGTCCTCCGGGACAGAATTTGAATGACCCGACGAATTTCGTCGTCGCGCCCGATGACCGGATCGAGTTTTCCTTGGGAGGCCAGGCGGGTCAGGTCCCGCCCGTACTTCTCCAACGACTGGTACGTGCCCTCCGGATCCTGTGAAGTCACACGCTGATTGCCGCGGACCTGCTGCAACGCTCCCAGCAGGCGATCCCGTGTCAGCCCGAGCTTGCGGAAGATACCCCCTTCTTCCACCATGGCGAGGAGGAGATGCTCCACGCTCAGGTAATCGTCCTTGAGCCCCTTCATCTCCTGTTCGGCCTTGTTCAATACCTGGCTGAGGCGGGCGGTGAGGTGGATCTGACCTGGAGCCGCGCCTGGCCCTTGAACTTGGGGAACCTTGGCCAAGGCCTGCTCCGCTGCCGACTTCACGGCGGAGAGCGCGAGGCCCGTTTGCTCGAGGAGCGCCGGCGCGAGACCCTCTGCTTGCTCCAAGACGGCAAGCAGCAGGTGTTCGACATCGACTCCTTGATGATTGCGGCGCATGGCCTGGCCAGACGCCGCCTGCAACGCTTCCTGCACCTTCACCGTCATTCGGTTCATATCCATACACGTCTCCTCCGTGTACCCAGAACGTAATCACCAACCGCGGCAAGTCAAGGGAATCCCCCTGTCCATGCCTGCGGCGGAGGTGCTGGTGGGCGACCCGGGGAGCCCTGCGCATCCGCTTGACGGGGGGACCAATTCTCTTTATGAATGGGCGCCCGGCTGGATACCAGCCTCCTGCCCAAACGGAGCGTGGCGGGGCTCACGCCGACGAAATCCACATGTCTCTGTTCACCGCGACCTGGCAACTGTATCGGGAGTGCTTCCAAGCCACGCTGGTTTCATTTCGGCGCGGGTGGCGAGTGGTGCCGGCCGTCATCCTGTTTTTCGTCGGGATGTTGGCGGCCACCACCATGCTCTCCGGACTGGGCTTGGTGGGCGGACTCATTCTGGGCGCGCTGAACGCCGTCTTGATCGGCGCGACGCTCGCCCTGTTCGAATTGGCCATCCTCTCCGCCCGTCCCATCATCTTGTCCGATATCGGGGAGTGTCTGGGCCGCTATTTTTGGGATGTGATGGGGGTGGGGTTCGTGCTCTGGATTCCCATGATGTTGCTGGACCAGGGCATGCAAACGACTCCCAACGGAGCGTTTCTTTCCAGTGCCATCTTCCTGTTGCTGTTCATTCTGCTCAATCCGGCTCCCGAGGTCATTTACCAGATCCGGCATGCCTCGCCGTTGGAGGTGTTCAAGACGAGCTATGATTTCGTGCTGGACAATTGGATTGAATGGTTCCTTCCGCTGTTCGTGGTGATCGCCCCCCTGGGGATGACCTTCTTTCTGCAACTCTCCACCCGGCTTGGGCGGGGTGCCGGCCTCAATTTTCTCCAGATGCTCGTCGTGCCGGTCACGACCCTCACGGCATGGCTGGGACAGTTGGGTGTTTCGGAGGAGATCACGTCCTTGCTGGTGTTTCTGCTTGCCCCGCCCCTGACGGTCTTCATGTTTCTCTTTCGCGGGCATCTGTTTCATGCCCTTCACACGTCCTCGCGACGGCAGCGGCTCTTTCGGTCCTCTTCGGCTTCCTAGACAAACCGCTGGCTCGGCCGGATCCTGTCGAGATTCCGCGTGACGTTGTGATGGTGGTGCGGCTAAATGGTGGTCACGCCCACCGCGCTGCTGCCCTGGCAGAGGGAGCAGAGTTGGCTGGGCACACCTGGCGTGGGCCTGCACGGGCCCAGCGTGACGCGATGATCAAGGACGACCAGGTCGCGTCCTTGGTAGGTCCACAAGCGGCGGCAGTCGGGGCGACTGTACCATTGCGTGTAACCTGGCCATTCCTGATCGCGTCGAGCCATGGGGAGTCGATTCGTGAACGGGGCGGTGCCTTGAGTGGCCGCCACCCGACACGGAGGACAGTACATAACCGACGTGATACGCGGATGACAAGTCCCCGCACGGTGACCTTCTCTGCAAGCCGCTGAAAAGGTGTGGAATCTGGCCCCTGCTTCAGGCAGAATGGTGTATGGATTCGCCGACAATCCTAAATACCCTCATTTTTCATGGGACTTCCCATCTTTTGGCGGTTGGTTTTGGCCACGCTCATCATCATTGGGGTGATGACGGGGGTGACGGTCTACGCGCTCTTCCAGTTGCGGCAGTTGACGGCGTTGTCGACCGAAATGGCCTCGTACCATTATCCCGCCATTGAAACCAGCAAGCGCCTGATGACGTTGTTGCTCAACACCCAGCAGAGCGAAAAGAAGTACCTGGCGGTTCGAGACGCCGCGTTCCTGCTGAGTTCCGAAGAAGAAACGGGAGATTTCAGCCGGACCCTCTCCATGCTTCAGACCAACGAACGGACCCCGCAGGGGCTTAAGCTGCTCTCCGAGGTCGATCGGCTGCAGGCCGAACACTTGAATCTGTTTCGTCAGGAAAGTCAGCGCCATGGCGCTCGGCCCGGACAGCTCTCGGCCGGCTATGAGGGAACGAGTAACGCCATAGCCGATCGCATGATTGCGTCGCTGCAGGCCTATATTGACTTGCACCAGGCCAGCGTCAGTATCGGCATGAGCAATTCGCATGCGAGTTCTGCGCGTGCCGAGGCGGCGACCAGGCATCTGATCTTCATTTCGCTGTTGTTCGGTCTGGCTGTGGCCGGTGTAGCCAGCTATGGCATTCTTCGTCCGCTTCGGCGGTTGCAGCTCCACATCAAGAGCCTCGGGCAGGGAAATTTCGGCACCCCCTTGCAGATGTCCGCCCCGCAAGACCTACGGGACCTCGTGGACACGGTCAATTGGATGGGACAGAAACTCCAGGAACTCGATGACATGAAGTCGGAGTTTTTGGCGCACGTCTCCCACGAGTTGCGGACACCGATGGCCTCGATCCAAGAAGGCACGCAGTTGTTGCTGGACGAAATCCCCGGTCCGCTGACCGCCGACCAGCGGGAGACTCTGCGGATCATGTCGGACAGCAGCCGGCGGCTGATTCGATTGATCTCGACCATTTTGGACCTCTCCAAGATGGAAGCCGGTATGATGGACTACCGGATCGTGTCGACGGACTTTCTCCGAATCATCGAGGTGTGCATCAACAAGATCCGGCTTCTGGCGGACTCGAAACATGTGCAAATCCTCACGGATCTTCCTCCGACCAAACTCTGGGTTCGCGCCGACGTCAGTCGCATTGAGCAAGTGTTGGACAACCTGCTGTCGAACGCGTTGAAATTCGCCCCCGCCGGGTCCGTGATCCGCATTCAGGCGGAACCCCAGGCCCGCAATGGGATTGTCGTGGTTTCCGTGATCGACCACGGGCCGGGTATCGCCAAAGAAGACCTTCCCCATATTTTCGAGCGTTTTTATCAAGGCCGGTCGCCCAGCTCTCGTTCCGTCGCTGGCAGCGGCCTGGGGTTGGCACTGGCCAAGAAGGTGGTGGAGGCACACAGCGGCCGGATCTGGATCGAGAGTGAATCGGGGAAGGGCACCACGGTGCGGTTTACCTTGCGACTGGCTCATGCAGGAAGTGACGTATGATTTCCTTGTTGAGAAGTGGTTTTCCAGGCGGGAAGCAGGTTCGTCCACTGGTCCTTCTTCTCTGTGCTGGGTGTATGACAGCGCCTACACCCGGAACCTGGCAGGGGCCATTTTTTCGAGCCGATCCTCAAGATACCAAGACCTATCAAGCACTTGGCCGGTTGCAGGACTCGACGATTGCCAAGTGTACGAGTTCTCCAGACTGCGACCAGGCGCTTTTCGTCAAGGGCCTCGTCCTCCTTTTTGAGAATCGTGAGCTTGCAAAGGCTCAATTTCAACGGGTTATCGCGCTCCCCCATAAGAGTCGGTATGCTCCAGCCAGTCAGCATTGGTTACAGCTCCTTCAGGTTCCTACCCAGGAGCCGGTGATGTCTTGGTTTGCCAAACAGACTCATGCATCTGAAATCGCACAGGAAAACCTGAACCTGTCCCGTACGCTCGAGCAATTGGTCCGAGACTTGCTTTCTCGTGAGGGAGATGTCCAGCACCTGGTCTCCGCCAAGGAGGCAGAGGCGACGGCGGTAGAGGCGCTGCAGCGGGAACTGGCGGAACGCCAAAAGCGGATTGACGAACTGAGCGCGAAGAAGGAGCCGGTACGTCCGGTCGCTGATCCCGCGGCGGTAACGGCGCTGCAGAGCCAGCTGGAACAACGAGACAGGAAGATCGCAGAGCTGACACATCAATTGGAGGCCCTCAAGCGCATCGATCAGGAAATGCGCGAAAAGGCCCGTCCGATCCGACCGCCGGCTCCGCCAAGCGAACCGGAACCGAAACCCTGAAAGAGGCTGATCATGGAACGTGAGAAAATTCTGGTGATCGATGACGACGAGGGGCTGTTGCATCTTTTGAAGATGCGACTGACCGCCATGGGGTTTGCGGTCACGACCTGCCCCACGGGTCAGGAGGCCTTTGCCGAGGCGAAGAAGACGGTGTTCGATCTGGCCATCACCGACCTGCGCCTCAAGGGCGAGGATGGGTTGATGATCACCGAGGAGCTGCTGCGCATCCATCCCGGACTCCCGGTCATCATACTTACCGCACATGGCAGCATTCCGAACGCCGTGGAAGCCATGCAGCGGGGCGCAACGGGCTACTTGACCAAGCCTTTTGACGACAAGGAACTCAAGGCGAGCCTTGAGCGCGCGTTGTCCCAGCAGCGCATGAGCCGTGAAATTCAGCGGCTCAAACTGCTGGTCAAGGAACTCTATGGGATGGAAAACGTCGTCGCCCGCAGCCCGCAGATGCAGCGGCTGTTTCAGCAGATCGCGCAGGTGGCCGATACCGACGCCACCATCTGTCTGTTTGGCGAGACCGGGGTCGGGAAGGAAGTCGTTGCTCGGGTCGTGCACGCCAATAGCCGTCGTGCCCAGGGGCCTTTCATCGCGCTCAACTGCGCCGCGATTCCGGAGTCCCTGTTCGAGAGTGAGTTGTTCGGGCATGTGAAGGGCGCCTTCACCAATGCGCACGCCTCGAAGAAGGGGTTGTTCCAAAGTGCCAACGGCGGCACGCTCTTCCTGGACGAAATCGGGGAGATGCCGCTCTCCATGCAGGTGAAGCTGCTTCGCGCGGTGCAGGACCGTGAGGTGCGAGAAGTCGGGGCGGACAACACCACGAAGATTGACGTCCGGATCGTCGTCGCCACCAATCGCGACTTGGCCGAAGCGGTCAAGTCCGGCACCTTCCGGAGTGACCTGTATTACCGCATTCAGGTGGTTCCGCTCGTGGTCCCGCCGTTGCGGGATCGTCGGGACGATATCCCGGTTTTGGCGCATCACTTTCTCAAGCACTCGGTATCGCGCACGAACAAGGACGTCCGCGGGTTCACTCCGGCGGCCATGCAGAAACTGACCCTCTATCACTGGCCGGGGAACGTGCGTGAACTGGAAAATGCGGTGGAGAAGGCTGTGATCATGTCGCGGCAGGATATGATCACGCCGGACTTGCTCCCTTCCATTGCGTCGGTTTCCGACGCGCCCTTGAGACCGTTGACGGAAGCCAAGGAGGAATTCGAGCGCGGGTACCTGAAGAGCGTCCTGCAGCTCACGAACGGGAACATTTCCCGCGCCGCGCAGTTTGCCGGCCGCTACCGCGCCGATTTCTACAAGATGCTCCGCAAGTACGGGTTGCACCCGTCATTGACGAAGGGCAAGGCGGAAGGTGACTTTGAGGACGTTCCTGAAGAGATTGAAGCCGGGGAAGAGTTGACCCAGCCCTAAGTTCCAGAGGAGGGCGCCGCTGGCCCAGCCAGCCGGTGCCCTTCACCCTCCAGATACTCCCAGAACAGCTTCGCATCTTCCTGGCACAGCACCAACGGCGTGTTGGTGGCGTGGCCGCTCAGAAAGACCTTCACGGTCCAATCATCGCGATAGACCTGTCGTTCGCAATACAGGATCTGTTCGAGATTGATGCTTCGACTCCCGATGTTGATGAGATGCATGGGTGCTCTATACCGAGTGTGAGAAGGAATGCGTGGAGCTGGCGAGAGGAATTGAACCTCCAACCGGCGGTTTACAAAACCGCTGCTCTGCCATTGAGCTACGCCAGCCTGTCGCAATGCGAGAGGCGTCCGGCTCTCAAACCTCCTCTCGTATAGCAGTCCACTTGAAGCGTGTCAAGAAAACGGCGGTCTTCGGGGAAGACAAGCGACTGAAATCCGATGTCGGCCTCAAGTGCGGTCAGGAGGGGTGGGAGAGGCACCGAGCTTCAGTTCCGGCCGTCGGGATCCCGACGGCCGGGAGAGTCTCGTTCGTGCCTGGAAGCTAGGCTTGTGGAGGAGCGGGCGCCTGCGGTGAGGACTGCGTTCCGTTCTGCGCCGCCAGGACGCGTTCCAGCACGGCGATCGACTCGTTGAGCAGGTCGGATGCACAGCTGAGCGTGACCTGAAACTGCTGGATCGCCTCCTTGGCACGCCCCTCGCGTTGGAGCGTCAGAAAACGTTGGTGGGCGTCATCCAGGATTGCTTGCTTCGCATCCAGCATCAGTGTGTCGATCGCGTTCATTGGGGTCTCCTCACAGGACAGTGTGAGCAGACGGTATCAAAGGCGGCGGTGATTCAGCAAGGGTGGAGCGCCCCACCAGAAGAGGCATGCGGAAGCAGCCCGAGTGGCTACCGGCCTGCGGGATTGCTCTCTGCCGATGTCTCAACCGGCGACGGGATTCGGGTGATTCTCGTGGGAATCCGGCGGTTTACTGAATGTGGAAGTATAGGAGCGTTGTGTCGCCCTTCGCTTCATCCCGGCGCACGACGGCCCGAGCGGCCCGTACCGTTTCATTGACCCGAATCGTTCCGCGAATGCCGAAGTACTGGCTCTTGATGTCATACGCCTGGGTAAGCCGTAGTTCCTTGGCAATGGGCTCGAAGCTGGAGATCCGATCCAGGTCTTGCATGTTCTTGTAGGGTCTGCCTTGGACGATTTCTCCCGCGATGGATTGGCTGATGCGGGTATCGAGCGCCCGCATGACCAAGGGGTCGGCGGTATTCAGGTTGACCTTCGTATCGCCCTGTGACGGAAAGACGGTGACGTATTTGGTGAGCCTGGCGAGGACCTCGGGGGTCAACCCCTTCACGAGGAGCAGTTCGTCGAATGACTGCAGAGGCGCATTGGCTGCCTTGTAGGGGGGGCGGACCGTCTGATAGTAGCCGGACTCCGCCCCATCAGGCTCGGGAATCTCATCAGGATCGACCCAGTCGACAATGGCATCCACCAATTTCGGATCGACCTGCACGAATTCGAACAGGCGTTTGTATCGAAGAATGACAGGAATGCGGGCCTGAGGATCCGGAAGGTTGGCGAGGGCGTTGAGATTGAGTTTCCCCCGTTCGTCCTCCACGTTGGCGGTCACGAATCCGTCCCCGATGGGGTAGTCGTTCAGCGGGAACATCCAGAGGTCGCCGGGGCCGTCGTAGTGAACCTGGAGTTTGGCCTCGAGCTGGCTGTCTTGTCGAAGCACCGCACGGGCAGCCTGGATTCCGGCGCGCGCCAGGATAGTGGCCTTGAGCCCGTCGCGAAATGCCGTCGCATCCCGCAACTCGCGTCGCGCTTCGGCGTCGAAATCCAGAATCAGGGCGACGAGGATCGTGAGAATGAGGAGCGCGAGAATCAGCGCGATTCCGCGCTCATCAGGCTTTTTCATACGAGGCCACCCGAATCGTCACCTGAAGCAGGTGCGGCTGGTCGTACTGTGGCGTCACTTGAAGGCGCTTGACTTGCACCAGGCCGGGGGCCTGTTCAATGGCCGCCAGGAGATTGAGCAGTTGAGGCAATTGCATGCCGGCCAAGCGGATCTCCACGGCGGTCTCTTGGTATCCGGCCAACGGAACGGTGGGCTGCGGCTGCATGCCGACGATGAGTTGGCGGATCCCCGAATGATTGGCGGTGTCTTCCAGGAACGGGAGAAGCGAAAACTGACCTCCGCTCTTGGCCAGCCGCTGTTCGAGCTTGCCGAGCCGCCCCTGCAGGTCGCGGTATTGTGATTCCAGGTGGACCAGTTCTTCGTAGTCCCGCCGCTTTTTGACATGCTGCCGATCAAGGATCCCCATTTGATCCAGGAGGGGATCGACGACCAGCACAAACGCCACGACCAATGCCACCACGACCCCGCCCAGGCCGATGGTGACCCGCTCCCGAGCTGAGAATGCCTCCCACCGTTGCCGAAGTGCGTCCATCATGTCGCGGTGCTCGTCAGGGTGAGGCGAAAAATGACTTGGTTGGCAGACACGCCGACGCGAGCATCGCCGACGGCAATGTCTTGAAAGCGTGGTTCCGCGGCGAGGGCGCGTTTGATCCGCTCGACGGACTCGAACGAATCGGTCTCCGCCTCCAACTGAAATGCCGTCCCTTCCATTAGCAAATTGCGGAGCTTGATCGGCACCGAAGACGGCAACTGTTTGACGAACAGTGCCAGGGTGGGGAGGGCCGCCGTCTGTTGGGCCTCCAGGACTTCCAGCTGCTTGCCGATCGACTCAATTTGGTGGCGTACCTGTTCGACCTCCTCGCCTGGGGCCGGGGGAACGCCCAGAACACGCTCGGCATACCGTTGGAGTGACGCGCGATCCTGACGCACCCGAGTCTCCTTCATCGTGGTGCGGGTCCAAAGATCGGTCAGGCCAAGGCCCAGCAAGACCAGTCCGGCCAGCGCGGCGGCGATGAGGGTTCGCCGGGTGGGAGCCCCTTCCGTCTGTTGAGAGGCATGAAGTTGGTGTTTGAGGTCGTAGCCGATCGATGCGGGTCCTGCCGTGCTGAACCATCGACGCCCCAGAATCTTGGGATGCAATGCCAGGCCGAAGGCCACCGCAAAGGCTTTGGGACAGGTCGGGCCGAATCCTTCTTTCTTGCCGACGAGGCTGAGCTCCAACCGATGGGCCACGTACTCAGGAAATTGTCGCAGCTTCGCCCCGCCGCCGGAGATCCAACACTGTTCCAGGCGGATGTTCGTGGATGATTCAAAGGCCCGTAAGGCCAGCCGGACTTCCCGCAGGAGCGGCTCGATCCACTCCTCGGCTAATTGCACGCTGGCGACACGCTTGCGGCGTTCGGCCTCCTCCAGCGACCAGGCGTACCGCCGCGCCAACGCTTCCGTCAGGGCGTTGCCCCCCCAGGACAACGTACGAAGTACCCAGGGACGTTGTTCATGAATCAGGCACACGGTGGTGTTGGTGGCGCCGATATCCAGAATCGCCAGATTGTTTGGCACGGCCCCTCCGTCGAGGCGCATGTACTGGGCGACGGAAAACAGGGCCAGCGCGTCGACATTCACGGCGACCGGGTGCACGCGCGCGGAGGCGAGAAACTCCAGATGTGACCCGACCATTTTCTTGGGAGCCGCGGCGACGAGCACGTCATTGGACAGGGTGGCGGTCTTCGGCCGATCGGGCGGACTGACATCGACCCCTTCGACCGCCACGTCTTCCAAATCCATGGGGATCAGGCTTTCGATCTCGTATGGAAGCACCTGCGCCATCTTGACCTGGTCCCGAAACGGCAGCGCCACCCGACGAAGCGACAATTCGCGTGCGGGAACGGCGGTGACAATCGGGCTGCGGTGGAGCCGGTGGCTCTCAAGGAACCGCCGGAGCAGGATGGCGCGGGCCGCTTGATCCACCGGCTCCTCGCTTAAGAACGGAAGCGAGCGGTAGAAATACTCGACGTCATCCTGTCCCGTCAGAGAACGGCGAAACCGAACCGCCTTAAAGGCGGTGGTCCCGATATCGAGGCCGACACTTTCAATCACGTGCGAATCGTCCTTCCACTCGTGCTGATCCCAGGCTACATGGTGATCTGAGGCCGCAACAGCGGGCCGACCAGTTTGACGCGCAGAGGGATTCCCGCCGGAATCGGGAATCCGCCCACGGCGCTGGCACGCTGGGAAAACGCTTGGCTGCACGTCAGCGTGGCCCCGACGTCCCAACGGCTGTCGTCGGGGGAACGCCCCACCATAATTTGCCCGGACGCGGTCAAGGAGCCGTCTGGACCATCGCCGGCAAACTCTCCGATCCGACAGACCTGCTGCGCGCATTGCACCGTGGCGCGGAGCGCCGAAAACCCCCACTCGGGTATGCGGAAGCCTTGCTGGACCATTTGCTCCACGGCCAAATCGCTTACCTCCAGATGCAGGTGTCCGTCCAGCATCCCGGCGGTGTCGGCCGCTGAGGACTCAAACCGGAAGGTGGCTTTTGCGCGTCCGCTTCGCACCGGAGCCCCGGCAACTTGATGCAGGTCGAGGCGCTCGACCCCTCCGTCGACAAGCATGACACGTTGAAATCCCCAGTCGGCAAAGGCAATTTTAGCCGAGATCGGGGGGGCGGCCCCCTTGGCATCCATCCAGACCGATACCGTGACCACCGGTTTGCCCTGAAGCGCATCAGCCAACGACAACACCCCGGTGAGGCGGCCAAGGGATAGCAGCGGACGTTCCCCCTGGGTCATCCGCACCCCCACCCATTCGATGCCGAGTGGTCGGAGCGCCCGACGGACGTCGATCTGTACCGTCGTTCCGGTTTGGCGCCCCAATTCGGCCGCCACGCGCGCATGCAACGCGTCGAAGGGAAACGCGATCACGGTAAACAGACCGATCAGGACGACCCCGAGCAGGCTCCAGAGGAGGACTTCCCGAAGTCGTGCGCTCCACGGCACCTCGCCGGCGAATGTCAGGTGGGTAGCGTCAGCCATGCGGTATACACCTTGGGCGGTTGTTGCGGGCCTTGATCAAAGTACAGTTCGATCATGAATGCCTGTGGTAGCCCCTTCGTCGTGCGGCCGTCCCAGCGCTCGACCCATATCTTGGCCTGCCCGTCAAAGTAGCGCACGTTGAAGCCCATCAGGTTGTCGAGTAACTCGATTCGTTCCACGCCTTCTTCTGTCAGCGCCAGGACATTGGGGCGCACATATCGAATCAACCGTGATCCGATCCGGGTGTACACCACCCGGGATTGGTCTGACTGTCGAAGCCCCGGAGAGCCCGTGGGCCGATTGCTCGTGACGAACGCCAGGGCATCGGCCGGTTGGCCCTCCAAGATGCGGTTTTGCCCGAACCACGGTGAGGTGGTCACGTTGCGGCTCAGCGTCAGGTCCTGAGTCAGAAGGGACAACGCGCTTCGAATGAGTTGATCCTGTCGGCTCCCGGTGCGAACGGTCTCCATGGCGCTGGTGGTCGCGGACAGCGACACAAAGATGAACGCGCCGACAATACCGAGGATCGCCACGGCCAGCAGGACTTCAATCAGCGTGAAGCCTCGGCTACAACGTGGTGCCAGACGTATCGAAGACATAGTTGCTGACCTCGACCGAGTCCTCCGTTTCACCCCGCATCCACCAGACCTGGATCTTGATTTCCCGAACTCGGTCCAGCGGCGTCGGGGCGATGATCCGGCGCCATCGATATCCGGGAGCCCGATCTTCTCCGGTCCCCTGTGTCGCCAATCCGGGGGGCGCATCCTTGAAATCGCCGCTTTGCTCGCCGACAGGGAGTGTATATTGCAGCTCCGTCTCCAGAAGCTTTTCCTCGGCCAGCAGGGTGGCCGTCATGATTTCCCGTGCCCGGTCGTGAAATTCCAGACCTCGGTTGCGCAGCCCCAGCAGGACCGGGAGCACGATCGCGAGCAACGCCACGGCCAACATGACTTCGAGCAGGGTAAACCCGCCTGCGGCCGTCCACGGCACAGGACCGGAGGGCCGCTTGATCACAGCGACACGCTCCCGCCGTACGTTTCCGGAAACAGCAAGGGACGAATCTGTTCCGGCAGGGGAGGCATGGGCACCGGTTCCACTTCTTCGTCACTGACCCGAATGAGTCCGGTCAAGGGACTCACGTGCAACGCCAGCAAACTGTGGTCCGTATCGCTGAGCACGATCAACGCCGGTTCAGGCAGGCCAGACGGAAGCACCTGGAGAAAGACCTGGCCGGATTGCCGCAGGCCCTGCGTGGCCGTCGTCGTTCGCTCGAACCGAACGCCGCTCGGCAGGGCCAGCCGCCGCGGCACGGTTTCAACGTCGGGGTCCTGGAATCGCGCATCCCGGGGAACCTTCTCCCCTTCGGGCGTCACGACCATCGCCCAGTATTGTCCCTGATCCAGATCCAAATAGAGCCGCCAGGTCTGCTGGGTGAGCGGCGCCGTGGTTCGCAAGGTATCGACCATCCCGATCAGCTTCCGGCTGGCGGAGGCCGCATTGTCAAACCACCCGAAGCGTGGGACCACGATGCCGAAAAAAAGCGCCAACAACCCCAGGGCCAGGACGAGTTCGAGCAGCGTAAAGCCACTTTGGAATGTCGACGGTGCGCGGCGGAAAGCGATCGCCGGCGCGCAATCGCCTCGACGCTGCAGGGTCGCTCCGCCCGTCCGCCGCCTAATCCTTGTCGAGATTCCAGCTGACGATATCGGCATTGATCCCTTCTCCACCCGGCTCGCCGTCCGTGCCGTAGGAGGTGATTTCGTAGTCGGCCTTCTGCGAGGGCAATGGGCTCAGATAGCGATAGGGGTTGCCCCAGGGATCCTCGGGCAATTTCTGAATGTAGCCCCCCAGTTTCCACTTCTTCGGCACGACCCCGGTCGAGGGTTTCTCGACCAACGCGCGCAGGCCTTGCTCGGTCGACGGATAGACACCGTTATCGAGTTTGTACAACTGCAGCGCCGCCTCCAAGTTCCGTATCTGCACTTTTGCGGCTGTGCGCTTGGCCTCGTCCGTGCGGCCCATGATGCGTGGGACCACCAGCGCGGCCAAGAGGCCGAGAATCATCACCACGACCAAGATTTCCACGAAGGTAAAGCCTCCCCGGGCGGCCAGCGGCCGCCTCCAAGAAGCCAGGACTCGACCGATGCTGCCCAATCGTTCTGGTTTCACGCGTCTCACCTCACGAGCTGGCCCATCTCGAAGATGGGCAATAGAATGGCGACCACGATAAAGAAGACCACGGCCCCCATGAACAGAATCATCACGGGTTCGATCAGTGAGGTGGCCCGCGTCACGACGCGGTCGACCTCGCCGTCATAGATGCCCGCGATGCGTCGGAGCATCTCCTCCATTTCGCCGCTCTTTTCTCCCACAGCGACCATATGGGTGACAAGCGCCGGGAAGTGTCCGCTGCGTTTGAGCGGGGCCGCGATGCTTTCTCCCTCCCGAATGTTGGTGCGGGCCTCATCGACGGCGGCTTCGAGCACTCGGTTGTTCATCACACGGCGGGAGACATCCAGGGCTTCCAGGAGTTGCACGCCGCTGGCCAGCATGGTCGCCAGCGTGCTGCTGAGTCGGGAAATCGCCACTTTCCTCGTGATGTCCCCGATCAACGGCAGCCGCAGGAGCAGGCGGTGCAACTGGATTTGGCCGGCCTCCGTCTTCTTGTACCGGAAAAACGCGACCGTTGCCACACACACCCCACCCAAGAGGACCCACCAATACTCTGCCAGAAAATTGCTGGTCTGCATCAACACCACTGTCGGCCAGGGCAACGCTTTCTTCTGGTCGGTGAACACGACGGTGATCTTGGGAATCGCAAACGTCATCAGCACGAAGAGGACCGCCCCCCCGACGGCGAGCATGATCAGCGGGTACATCATCGCGTTGGTGACTTTTTGCTTGAGCGCCAGCTGTTTCTCGAGAAACTCGGATAGGCGGAACAAGATTTGGTCAAGGGCTCCGCTCGCTTCGCCGGCGCGGACCATGTAGGTGTAGATCGCGCCGAATTCCTTGGGATACTGTTCCAAGGCCGCACTCAACGCTTTGCCCCCGCGCACTTGTTCCCGGATGTCGGCAAACAGGCCTTGTACCGATTTTTTCTCGACTTGCTCGACCAGAATCCCTAACGCTTCTACGAGCGGAAGGCCCGCGACCAGCAACGTCGCAAACTGTCGCGTGGTCAGCGCCAAATCGGCCGGGGAGAGGACACGTTGCCGGGATGGCCCCTGACGACGCTGCTCGGCAAATTCCTGCGCCGTCCGCCCGCTTCCGCGATCCTCCCGCAGCTCAGTCGGAAAGACGCCGCCCTGGCGGAGCTTCAGGCGAGCCCCCCGCACGTTTTCCGCATCGATGATGCCGGTCGCACTCCCGCCGTCGGAACGCAATCCCTTGTAGTGATAGACAGGCATGGCTCTCAGCGGGCCGCGAGCGGGCGCCCCGAGGGGAGCGGCCGGCGAGGATCAGGCAGCGGTCGGCTCATCGCTCAGAGCTCCACGTCCTGTTGGGCGATGCGCATGATTTCCTCGGTGGTCGTGATCCCCTTCATCACCTTGGCCGCTCCGTCCAATTTGAGCGGCACCATCCCCTTGGCAATGGCCAACTCCCGAATCCGCGAGGCCTCTGCTTTGGCGCCGATGAGCCCGCGGAGCTGGTCGTCCATCACCAGGAGTTCATAAATGCCGGTTCGGCCCCGATACCCGGTATTTCCGCACGACGGGCAGCCGACGCCACGATAGAACGTGGGACGTGTCTTCTGGGGGCCCAGTCCGAGGCGCTCCAGTTCTTCATCCGCTGGCTGGTAGGGTTTCCGGCATTGAGAGCAAATCACCCGCGCCAGCCGCTGGGCGAGGACCGCCACGACGGACGATGCCACCAGGAACGGTTCGATGCCCATGTCGATCAAGCGGGTGGCGGCGCTGGCGGCATCGTTGGTGTGCAGCGTCGAAAAGACCAGGTGCCCGGTGAGGGAGGCGTGGATGGCAATCTCCGCCGTTTCCAAGTCCCGAATTTCGCCGATCATGATGACGTCCGGGTCCTGGCGGAGGATGGACCGCAGTCCGGCCGCAAAGGTCAGGTTGATCTTGGCGTTGACCTGCATTTGCCCGACACCCTGCAATTGGTATTCGACCGGATCCTCGATCGTAATGATGTTCTTGTCCGGCGAATTGATTTGGCTCAATGCCCCGTAGAGGGTGGTCGTTTTTCCACTCCCGGTGGGTCCGGTAACCAGGATGATGCCGTGACTCAAATGGATCAGCTGCTGGATAATGGTCAACTGCTCCGGAGAAAATCCGATTTCAGACAAATTCAGGAGCTTGTTTTCCTTCTGCAGCAACCGGAGCACGACCCGTTCACCGTGGGAGGTGGGCAAGACGGACACGCGGACGTCCACATCCTTGCCGGCCGTGCGGATACCGAAGCGGCCGTCCTGCGGCAAGCGCTTTTCGGCGATATTGAGCCCGGCCATGATCTTGAGCCGGGCGACGATACTGGACTGGAAATGTTTGGGGGGACTCAGAATCTGATACAGCACCCCGTCGATTCGGTAGCGGATGACGAGACCGCGCTCGAAGGATTCTACGTGAATGTCACTGGCACGCCGCTTCACCGCCTCGAAGAGGATTGAATTGACAAGACGGATAATCGGCGCTTCATCCGTGGCATCCAACAAGTCCTGTGGTTCGTCCAGTTCATGGGCCAGTTTGTCCAGCCCACCCTCGGCTACCAGATCCTCCATGACGGCTTCAGCCCCCCCGGCACTGGCCCGGTCATAGACCTGATTCAGGGTTCCCAGCAAGGTCAGCGGCGAGGTCAGAACAGGCCGAATGGGTTTACGTAACAACATCCGGAGATCGTCAAGGACCTCCGTCTGGAACGGATCCGTCGTGGCGACGAGAATAGCCCCGTCTTCCTCCCGCAAGGGCAGGACCTTGAACCGGCGGGCAAACCCGATTGGGACCTTGGTGATCAGGTCGGCACTCACCTGTCCTGGGTCGAGTTGCGGGGCCCAGGGCAAATCAAATTGCTGGGCCAGGGCTTGTATCGCGTCGTCGTCTTCTTTCATGTCCAATAGTGTCCGCGCCTCTGATGCCTCACGAGACTGCAAACCAACAGGTCGGAAAAGAACATCGCCTCCATGCGTTGACCGGTCGTTCGGGCCAATTCCCCGCGACAGCCTCAACGTTGGAGACCAAGACCGACCGTGTGAGAGTCGGCGAGGGAATAATCTCGCCTCTTGGGAGTGAGCGCAGATCGTGAATAATATCGTTAGCTTATCGGATGTGCCTACCTGAAGCAAGCATAGTGCCAGTTGCGACCAGCCCCGGTCTCGTCAAAGAATCCCATGGCACGTCTGAAGGGGAGGGAAGGCCATGATAACTGGGCCGGGCTGAATATCGAGACCGAGAATCCCCCCTGGGCTCTGTTTACATCTGCGATGCGATTCCGGCATAGTGACTTAGCCTCATGTTCGAACGACGACTGAAATCCGTTTGCGGGATTGGGCTCCTCTCCGGCGCCCTGGTCGTGGCTGCCTGTTCCTCCGGAGGGGATCCTTCACCGAACGTGACGCAGAACGTCCCCGGAGGGGGAGGACCTAACCCGTTCCTTCCGTTGCCTCCGATCGAAACGATCAGCGACCCACTGTTCGGCAATCAATGGCACCTCTCCAATACCGGTCAAGGGGGGGGGATCCCAGGGGAAGATACCAGGGTCGTCGGAGCGTGGAATCAGGGAATCAGCGGCCGGGGCGTCGTCGTGGCCATCGTCGATGATGGACTTGAAGTTACACATGAGGATCTCAATCCGAACATCTTGTCCGGGCAGAGCTTCAATTATCTGACGAATAGTACGGATCCCTCGCCGCGTACCAATGGCCTGTGTGGGGGAGCGGGCGGGAATGCCGAATGCCATGGGACCTCAGTTGCAGGGGTTGTGGCTGCTTTCGCCAATCAGCAGGGGGGACGTGGGGCAGCCCCCTATGCCAGCCTGGTTGGATACAATCTGCTGGCGAACGGCGTCTTTAGTCCGGACAGTGTGGAAGCCGATGCGATGCTTCGCAATGCTCCGGTCGTCTGGGTCTCCAACAATAGCTGGGGCGCACCGGATGACGGGATTCTCCACCCGAGTGGTCCACTCTGGAAAGCGGCGGTGTTGAATGGCGTGGCCACCGGACGGAACGGGCGAGGAACAGTGTACGTCTGGGCAGGGGGAAATGGAGGGCGTCGCCGCAACGACAACTCGAACTACGAGGGCTACGCCAATTTCCGTGGTGTCATGGCGGTCTGTGCGGTGGATGCGGCGGGAAAACAGCCTCCCTATTCGGATCCCGGGGCCAATCTCTGGGTTTGCGCTCCGTCGAGCGCGGGGGGTGGATCGTTGCCCAGCATCCTGACGACGGATCGTTCGTCCGGCGAAGGGTACAATCGGGGTGGCGGCGGAACTGAGGTTGACGATGCCAACTATACGGCGACCTTCGGCGGCACCTCCTCCGCCACGGCGCTGGCCTCGGGTATCGTGGCGCTCGTGCTCGAGGCGAATCCGGCGCTCGGCTGGCGGGATGTCCGCCAGATTGTGGCGGAAACGGCGCGCCGAAACGATCCCGGTGACGCCGACTGGGCGACCAACGGCGCGGGATTCGGGATCAACCACAAGTACGGGTTTGGCGTGTTGGACGCTGAAGCGGCCGTTTCGCGCGCCCGATCCTGGGCGCCGCTTGGACCCCAGCGATCGTTCACCGTCTCCGGCACCGTGAATCAGCCGCTGGCCGATTCGGGATCGTTGATCCTCAGCACCACCGTGGCAGGGAGCGGAATTCGCCGCCTCGAATGGGTGGAGCTTGAATTCACAGCCTCTCATCAGAATGATGGCGATCTTGAACTGGTGTTGCGCAACGAGACCAGCGGTACAGCCAGCGTGCTGGCCGAACCCCGCACGTGCCCTGGGAGCGGTGTCGACCTTTGCGGCGACTACAACGCGTGGGTGTTTGGCTCTGGGCGCTACTTGGGGGAGCCGGCCGACGGAACTTGGGCATTGTCCATTCGGGATGCCCGTCCGGGCAACGCCGGCACGATCGTCGGTTGGAAATTAACGTTGTATGGGACCTAGTCGCCACCAACGCAGAGGATAACGCGATGCACACCGGAACCTGGGTGGCCATTCCCCTTGTATTGACCGTCGTCAGTTGTACACATTTCGACGAGCCGCAGGCTGCAGCGCAAATGGCTGGCCTCTGGTCGAATTCCACCGGCGGGCCCGTATCCTCAAGTGGCTTGATTCCGTACACGTGGCATGACGGAACGACGGAGCATCGGGTCTGGATGGATCCGGCCGTCATCGCCGAAGTCGGGTCGTCGGCCCCTGCGCGGCAGGCCCTCGCGCAGGCGAGCCTGCTGGCCGATCAGCAGGCGGGGACACAGATGCTCCGCTACTGGCGGGTGGACGAAGGCCTGTCCTCGACCCAACTCCTGGCCAGGCTCAAGCGGGATCGGACCCCCGGGCGGTTCTCTCCGGTCCTGCACGATACCCCGTCTCCAGACGGCCCGATCCGGCTCTTGCCCGGGAATGTGGTGGTGATTCTTGATCCTGCCTGGTCGAATGACGTCGTTGGTCAGTGGGTCGAACGCCGGCATGTTCGAGTGCTTTCAACCCTGCCGTTCGGTCCGAATATGCTCCTGCTCGAAAGTGAGCCTGGGTTGGCGGCCCTCGACCTCGCCAACACGCTCTATCAGACAGGAGAGGTAAAAGCGGCCTTCCCGGACTGGCTTGCCCAGAAGTCCCTCAAGTAGTTCGGTTGAGCAGCCTGTCGTGGAGGAGCGCGCGGCACATTCCCCGCCGCCGGTGCGCTCCGCCTATCCAATGGAGAGCGCTAGTCTTTAGAAGGAACGGCCGGTGTGGTTGAGGCGTCCCCATTGGCGGAGGGGGCGCCATCTTTTGACGGCTTGCGCAAGAGTTGTTCGAGGACTTGCCGCTGTACGCCGGTGGGCTCGTCGATGCGGTTATTGCGTTGCACCATGTTGGCTTCGCGGCCCTTCCGCTCATTGAGTTCCTGCATGTCGCGCTCGTCCTTGATGAGGTGCGGCGTGAGAAACACGAGCAGGTTCAGCTTTTCGGCCTGTTTGCTTTGAAACCGGAAGAACCATCCAAGCAGGGGGATGTCACCCAAGAGCGGAATCTTGCGTTCGTTGATGGTGACGTTGTCCCGGACCAACCCTCCGACCACAAGCGTTTGTCCGTCTTTCGCCACGGCAATAGTTTCCATGGCACGTTTGGTGGTTGTTGGGCCCACGGGGACGGTGGCCGCTCCCGCTCCGATCGTTTGCGCGACATTCTCGGCGATGGCCGTGATTTCCTGCTTCATCTCCAGACGAATCAGTCCGTCTTCCAAGACCTGAGGCGTCATTTCCAGGGTCACGCCGACGTCCTTGCGTTCAATGGTCACCAGGGTCCCGCCGGTGATCCCTTGGGCTTGCCCGGTCGGGAAGGGCCGGTTTTCGCCGACGACGATCTTGGCCTTTTGATTATCCGACGCCAGGACTTGCGGAGTCGACAGGATGTTGGTGTCCGACAGCGTCATGATGAGCTGCATGAAGGCTCGGACGTTCAGATTGTCCAAGACGGTAATGGTCCCGCCGGTTCCGGCGCCGCTGAGCAATTGGGCGATGGTCGCGATATCTTCCGGCGACCGGTTGAACCCGCCCAAGCCCTGCACGCTGCCGGACTTCGCGGCGCCGAGCAGCTGGACCGGCTCGCTACCGATCTGCCGCAAACGGTCGACGCCGACTTCCAGGATGACGGCCTCGACAAAGACCTGATTGCGTTTGGTATCCAGCCCGCGCATCACCGCTTCCAACATGGTGTAAGCAATCTTCGTCGAACTGATCACGATCGAGTTCGTCGCCTTGTCCGCGAACACCTGTACCGGGGCTTCGAATTCGGTCAGCGGGCGGATGGGCGGGCGACCTCCCGGCGAGGTGCTGATCGGCGTCGCGGATGCACGGGCGACAAGATTGGTCAAAAGGGCAGCCACGTCGGTCGCACTGGCATGTTTGAGCTTATAGACGAATACGGACCGCTCCGGCGGAGCTTCGGCGGCCTGTACGATCTCGACCACGTTGCCCTTCGGGATCGCCATCAATCGGTTGACTTCCAGGGCCGCCAAAAACATGTGATAGGCCTGGTCGACGGTGACCTTGGTCGGAGAGAAGATCGTGATCTTTCCGGCATTTTTCTTCGCGGTGTCATCCAGCACGAAGTTCTTGCCGGTCAGTTCGCTGATGAAGCGTACGACCACCGGTAGATCGACATCATTGAAGTCGAGCGTCACCCGTGCCGGCTGCGCCGCAATGGGGGCCTGTGCCCAGACGTCGGCACGCCCCAGTGGCACGAGGGCACTGCCGAGACCAACCGCAGCCATGAGGAGGCGTGCGGCCCAAGGCGCAGGCGCGCGGCCATGTTTGCTGAGAGCCCGGTGCCTACCCACGGATATCATAGGCCAGCGTCGTCCGTTGATTGTTGCGCAGCACATCGACCGCCACGTTGCGCTCCGCCCGCAGCTGCTGAAAGAGCCCGAGGGCCGCACCCGGATCCCGCAATTCCACGCCGTTGATCCGTTGAAGCACATCCCCGGCCTGCAAGCCGAGCTTTTCGAAAAAACTACCCTTTTGAATGAACTCCAGGCGGAACCCTTCGATTTTGCCATTGTTCATGAAGGGCATTGCGCGTGCCTGGGTCATGAGCGCGGGAATGTTCGTCAAGGTCTGGTCCAACTCCGCGCGGTCCACCGATTTGCGAATCGTCCCTGTGCCGGGCGTCACCACCGTGCCTGCGGCAACGGGGACCGTGTTCGGCGGCGGAACAGGCCGCTGCAGAATATCCAAAAACAACTCTTCTTCTAGGCCGTCCTGTCCCAACACCACCGATTCCTTCGTGATCGCGTTCACGGTGCCGATGCCGGGTACCTGGTCGTGCAGCCGATAGGCCCCCTGTCGCTTCGAAGCCAATTCCTCAACGATCGCAAGGGACTGAGTGGCATGGCCGACGGCGGTCCCCAACAGCCGCAATTTCGAGGCTACGTTGAGCGGGGCACGACCCGACGCACTCCCCGCAACCGGCCCTCCTCCCATCGGACTGCTCCCCGGAATCGTTGGGGCAACTGGTGCGACGGCAAACAGCCGGCTGGCTTCCAAGTCACGCAAAAGTTGCGGAATGTCGCGACGAACGTCTGCGACCGCTGGAAGGGCCGCAACCCCCGCCGCATGCTCCAGCGGAGGAAGCAGGGCGTGCGACACGACACCTGTCAAGATGTGCGAGGCCAGAAATGCGCTCAGGGCGACAAAGACAAAAATCAGCCCCTCTCTGGTCCATCGTGTCATCACGCGTACGGCAAAGTCACTCGTCGCGCCATGGTAGCCTGCCTGCGAAGCAAATAGCAAACCAAATGCAGGAATGCATTCCCCGCGCGTGCGCCATGTGCGGCGATGATCGCAGCTCCATACCAAGGACATCGGGTGGTGGTCCCGTGCACGCAAGGCATCTAGAGTCCACGGGCGGCGCAGCGCCACGCGTGCTCGGCTCAGCCGTTTTCCATATAGACATATTGCTTTACCCTAATGGCAGGACAGGGTATATCTGAACGACGACATCGTCGGACTTCTTCCTACACCCGACGCGCTGAGATTGAGACGTCCTGCTCAAGGAGAGGGCCAACCTAGCATGAAGAAAGCGCTCATTACCGGCATCACCGGCCAAGACGGTTCCTATTTGGCGGAGTTTCTGCTCTCGAAAGGGTACGAAGTCTTCGGCATCATCCGCCGATCGAGTTCATTCAATACCAGCCGGCTCGATCCCATCTATGAGGATCCGCATGTGCCCCAACCTCGGCTGCGGTTGGTTTACGGGGATCTGAACGACGCCAGTTCGTTGAACAAGATCCTCCGCGACGTGCAGCCGGACGAAATCTACAATTTGGGCGCGCAAAGCCACGTTCGGGTCAGTTTCGACGTTCCGGAGTATACCGGTGAAGTCACCGGCCTCGGCACCGTGCGGCTGTTGGAAGCCATTCGAGACGTGGGGATCAAGCCCAAGTTTTATCAGGCTTCCTCCAGCGAAATGTACGGCAAGGTGTTGGAGGTGCCGCAGCGGGAGACCACGCCGTTTTATCCGCGCAGCCCCTATGGCGCCGCCAAAGTCTATGCCTATTGGATTACCGTCAACTATCGGGAGGCATACGATCTCTTCGCGTGCAACGGTATTCTCTTCAACCACGAGTCGCCGCGGCGGGGCGAGACGTTCGTGACGAGGAAAATCACGCGTGCGGTCGCGCGGATCAAACTGGGACTGCAACAGGACCTGTATCTCGGCAATCTGGATGCCAAACGCGACTGGGGGTTTGCCGGTGACTATGTGCGGGCCATGTGGATGATGCTGCAGACTCAAAAACCGGACGACTATGTCGTGGCCACGGGAGAAACCCACTCGGTTCGCGAGTTTCTCGATGTAGCGTTCGGGCACGTAGGCATCGACTGGAACCGGCATGTCAAGATCGATCCGCGCTACTATCGGCCGACCGAGGTGGATCTGCTGATCGGCGATCCCTCGAAGGCCAAGAAGGACCTTGGGTGGGAACCCAAGGTGTCCTTTCGCGAACTCGTCACGATGATGGTGGATGCGGACCTGAAAGCGGAACGGGACAAACTCGAGGGAACGGGGAGGCGTTCGTAATGGGTTTCTGGGACCAGCAGCGAATCGTTGTGACCGGTGGCGCGGGATTTCTGGGTTCGTTCGTCGTAGACAAGCTCCGGGCGCGCGGATGCCGGGAGGTCATGGTTCCGCGCAGCCAAGACTATGATCTCGTGCAGATGGGGGCCGTCGAGCGTCTCTATCAGGACATGCGGCCGGATATGGTGATCCATCTTGCGGCTCGCGTGGGCGGGATCGGGGCGAACCAAGCGAATCCCGGGCGGTTCTTCTATGACAATGTGATGATGGGCACGCAGCTCATCGAAGTCGGGCGTCGGCGGGGGCTGCGGAAGTTTGTGGCGCTAGGCACGATCTGCGCCTATCCCAAGTTTGCGCCGATTCCTTTCAAGGAAGACGACATTTGGAACGGCTACCCCGAGGAAACGAACGCCCCCTACGGCTTGGCCAAGAAGATGATGCTAGCGCAGTCGCAGGCCTATCGGCAGCAGTACGGATTCAATTCGATCGTCCTGTTCCCGGTCAACCTGTACGGGCCACGAGACAATTTCGATCTCAATACCTCTCACGTGATCCCGGCATTGATCCGGAAGTGCGCCGAGGCGAAGGACCAGCAGAAATCCGAGGTCGTCTTGTGGGGCGACGGAACGCCCACCCGCGAGTTCTTGTACGTGGAGGACGCGGCGGAGGGCATTCTCATGGCGGCGGAACATTACGATGGCTCATTGCCTGTCAATTTGGGAACCGGGACGGAAATCACGATCAAGGACCTCGCGACGGCGATTGCCCGCGAAGTGGGGTACATCGGTCGGCTGACATGGGATACCACGAAACCAAACGGCCAACCGCGGCGGTGCCTGAATGTCGAGCGCGCCAAACAACTGTTCGGATTCCAAGCGGCGCATTCGCTCGACGCGGGCATCAAGAAGACCGTGGCCTGGTTCTACGACAACCGCGCGCATATCCGAGAGGTCCACTTCTAGCCGGCCACTATGCCACGCATCGACCTGATCGCCGGGGCTCGCCCCAACTTCATGAAAATCGCGCCGCTGATCGACGCCATCAAAGCGGCCGAATCACGCGGCGGCTCGCTCCGCTACCGATTGGTTCATACGGGCCAACACTACGACCGGGCCATGTCCGGCAGTTTTTTTGAAGAACTGGGCATCCCGGATCCCGATATCAATTTGGAAGTGGGGTCCGGAACACAGGCCGAGCAGGCAGCCGGCATCATGGTGGCCTACGAAAAAGTTCTTCTCAAGGAGCGGAGCGCCCTCTGCTTGGTGGTCGGTGACGTTACCTCAACGATGGCGTGCGCGATCGCTGCGCGCAAGCTCGGCGTGCCCGTGGCCCATGTGGAAGGCGGGATTCGCTCCGGGGACTGGTCGATGCCCGAGGAAATCAACCGGGTGGTCACGGATTCGATCACGAATTGGTTTTTCACGACCAGTGAAACCGCCAATGAGAATCTCCGTCGGGCCGGCATTCCGGATGGGCACATTTTCTTCGTGGGCAACACAATGATCGACACGTTGCTCCGACAGATGCCCCGCCTCCGCCCCCCGGCCTGCTGGGACTCGCTCCGCCTCACCCCGGGGCAGTATTTCGTCGTCACGCTCCATCGCCCGGCCAACGTCGATGGAGAGCAACAACTCCTGCGGCTCCTTCACGCCATTGCGGAGGGTACCTGCGGCCTGCCCGTCGTGTTTCCCGTGCATCCGCGGACGGCGAAGCATCTTCACGAACTCGACGACCGCATGCCTCAGCTCAATTACGTTGATCCTCTGGGGTATCTGGAGTTCAACTACTTGGTCAAACATGCCAAGGCAGTGATCACCGATTCAGGCGGCATCACCGAGGAAACTACCGTCATGGGGGTGCCCTGCCTGACCCTCCGCGACAACACCGAACGTCCTGAAACTATCACGATCGGGACGAACGAGTTGATCGGGACCGACCCGCACAAGCTGGCCCCGGCGCTCGCGCGCCTGATGGCGGGACGATGGAAGGCAGGGGCCGTTCCGCCGCTCTGGGACGGCCAGACCTCCACGCGTATCGTCAATCATCTCGAGCGCCTCCTCGCTCCACAGGCTTCCTGACCGCTCGCCCCTCTTGGGGCCGTCCATTGAAGGACTGATCGGTTGAGCGAGCCGATGCACCAGCGATCGGCCCATCCGGAGCAGACTGTCCCGTCGCGCAGAAATTCATTGCTTTCTTCGGGTTCCGGCCGAAATGGGGTAGGCTAGCCACAGCAGACTCGCTGGACTCTCTATTCACCTCGATGATGACTTCTTCTTCCTGGCCGTGCCGGCTTTCCATCTGGCTGGGCGTCTTCCTGATTGTCTGTCAGGCAAACGTCTGGATCGATCGCGCCGTGGCCGCCGGTACCGAAGCCGTCCTTCCTGGATTTTCTCCCATCACCCTGACGGGAACAACCGTTGGCTTAGGCGGCGGTCGTACGTATACGTGGAACGCGTCCTACGTGCCCACGCAGGTGACGGCCGCGGGACAGCTTCTGGCGGATCATTTCGAACTCGTGCTGTCGCTCAACGGACAGGAGGTGCTCCTCGTTCCCTCAGACGTCTCCGTGACCGACCAATCTGCCGTCGGTGTGACGCTGCAGGCGCAAGGCGCCTTGGGGCACATTCATATCAGTGTGACCACGCGCGTGGAGTATGACGGACTCGCCATGAGCCGGTTGGTGCTCTCCAGTGATCAGCCGGTGACGGTGTCGCATGTCGAGTTTCGCCTCGCGATCGCCAAGTCGGACAACACGCGGCTCATGCATTGGGATATTCCAAGCTACCGCAAACACATCCGCAATTTTCCGCTCAGCGCACCGGAGTTTCACGGTCCCTTCCAGCATGTGGTGGCCCTTGCCGATGGTGGGCGATCGGTGTGGTGGTTTACCGACGATGCCAACCAGTGGATTTCCAACCCCCAGAATACGACGGACGTGGATTCCGGTCATTCTGTCGTACGACTGCGCCAGCGGATGCTAATCGGCGACATTCGGCCCACCCAACCGGTTGAGATCAGTTTCAATCTCCTGGCTACTCCCATTCGCGATACCACCCCGTGGCGAGCCCCATCGCACCGGGTGGCCCGCCGCGTCACATCCGAAGAGGGGAGAGGCGCGGGGCTCCATCTCTGGTGGCCTGAAGCACTCCCGCACCAAGCCCTACCGTATTCCGAATGGCCCGTTGGGGTGACCCAGGACATCCCCGTGGCGGACCGCCAGCGGTATCCGGGCGCGGCCGGCATACGTACGCTCCTCGCTGAAGCCAAGCAGGCCGGGCTCACGCGCTTGCCGTATTTTTCCGCGCATGCGCCAAGTCTCTACGATCCCGTGGTGGCTGCCCATCGAGCCGAATGGGAAGTGGTTCCTCCCTTCGTCATCAAGCCGGGCGCGGATGCCCCCTTTGTCTCCCCGTTGGAGCGCCCCTGGTTGTCCCTTCGAGGGCCCGGGCTGATCGAACATCTGGTGGGTCGGTTCGATCAGGTGATCGATGCCCTGGGGTTTGAGGGATTGTACTTCGACCAAGGCGCACCGATGTCCTCACAGCACCCGGCGCATGGGGCCTGGCGCGAGTCGCCGAGACGGACCCACCCAACATTGGACATCCTCGCCATGCGCCGGTACTTCAAGGCCCTGGCCGAATTGTTCCACCGAAAGGGGAAGCCGGGCTATCTGATGGTGCACATGTCGAGTGTGCCCATCATGCCGGCCTATACCTTCGTTACCGCGCTGGTACAGGGCGAGGAGTTTCTCCTGGATCTCAAACAGACGGACTACATCGGCTCCGTGCCCTTGGATGTCGTTCGCACCCAATATGCGCCAGGGCAATATGGCATCGGCAGCGTGTGGCTCGATCAACTGTGGTCGCCCCGATTGCCTGGGAATCCGGCCGGTCGATATGCCAATCAGGAGCAGTGGCTGACTTCGCCGGAGCATCGGACTGCCTGGCGCAATTACATGGCCTTGGTGTTGTTGCATGACGTGGTGCCCTGGAGTGTTGCCCCTGCGAAGGAGCGCCAGGAGGTCTCGCGCAGCCTGGATGAATTCGGCATTGCCCACGCGCGATTCGTGGGCTATTGGGAGCGCCCGCTGCCGCTCTCCGGGGGCGAGGGAATAGTCACTAGTCTCTATCGGCATGAGGACGGCGGCAAGGTGCTGGTCGTGGCGGCCAATACCGGCGCACGCGCGACGTCGTTCAGCACGGATCACGCCTGTGCGGCCTTTGCCGGCCCCTGTCCCGCGTCCCTGCGGGTCCGTGTCCATGAAGCCGGTGGGTGGGTGGCGGTGCAAGGTGGCCATGTCGATATCCGTATTCCGGCCCGTGATTTTCGCCTGATTGAGTTGGCCGCGAGCGATGCGGCCTCGGTCCCCACCCCTTCGATTCGCACAAAGGGGGTCCGGTAGCGCCATGATCCCTGCACAAGCCCGCGGACCCAAGTGGATCCTCCTCACGGCCAGCCTGCTTCTGGCCAGTATCGCGCTTGTTCAGAGTGTCGGCAACCGGTCGCTGGATCGGGACTGGCCGGAACTCGTGACGGCAACCTGGTCGATGTGGACACTTGTCTATGTGGCCGCATCCTGGCGGGCGTTGGGCAGCCCGTATTTGTTCACGAGCGGGTATCTGATCGCTCTTTGCATGTTTCACCTGGGTCTGCCGATTCCAGCCGCTGTGGGATGGTTCACGATTCCCGAACTCACACGGGGAACAGAGGGATATTGGTTACAACAAAGCGCGTGGTGCACGTTGCTCGCGATTGGGAGTTACGGGGGAGGGTTTGCGCTGTCGCTGGGAGCTCGCGGCCTCCCACCCATGGAACCACAGGAGGCCCGTGCGCGGCGTGACCAGACGTTGGGGACGGCCTATTGGGCCGGTGTGGGGCTGTTTGTTGCCGCGCTGTGTTTTCTTGCCATGCTGATTTCGCAAGTCGGCAACCCTTTGGCTTACTCCCGCATGGATTTTTTCCACGCCCAGGGGGACATGCGGGGGTTGGCCCTGTTCATGATGACGCTGCCCTCCGCGGCCATTCTGCTCGTCATTGGCGCGCGCACCACCATTCAGTCTGGCATTGGTACCCTGGTGGCAATGGGCAGTTTGGGGTTGTTTCTCTTATCAGGCTATCGCTCCGCGGCGCTCTTTCCACTGCTCGTGGGGACGATTCTCTGGACCAAGACCGGCCGCCGCATTCCCATTGGAGTGGCCGCTGCGTTGCTCTCAGTCATCGTCGTCGCGATTCCCGCTGTCGCGATTCTCCGCGCGTCCGGCACCTACGAGAGCCTATCCAGCGAAAAGGTCAGTGAGTCCATCGAAAAGGCAGATACGGCCAATACTTTTCTGGAGTTGGGCGGCACAGCCGGCATCCTCGCGGCAACTTTGCAGTTCGTTCCGCAGACGGACCCGTATCGCTATGGTCTGACCTATTGGTATGCGTTGCGTGAGGCAGTTCCCAATGTCTCCATGGCTGCGCGGCAATCCGATCGGGATCGTTTCCTGAAACACGGTGCGACGCAGGCGGGGCTCGTCACGCTGGCGCCGTCCGACTGGCTCACCTACAAACTGGAACCGATCAAGTTTTACAACGGCGAGGGGGTTGGGTTTTCTGCCATCGCCGAGCCCTACCTGAACTTCGGCTATCTGGGGGTGGTCGCGTGTTTCGGCCTGATGGGTTTCGGCTTGGGTCGGCTCGATCAAATGACGCTCTGGACTGAACCCCGCTGGCTGATCTTCGCCGGGGCGGTCTTTTGGCCCCTCGTCCGCACGGTCCGAAACGATGCCAACAACTTCACCAAGCCCATGGTGTTCCTCTACCTGATTCTGGGCGTGTGGTTTGCTGCCACAGCGGTATTCCGGCACTCTGCCATTCGGACCCGAGTCCCCCATGCGCGCTGAAATGACAGCCGACTATCCGAATCGTGCCACCAGTCTCCTTCGAGGCATGTCCTGGTCTGTGTTGGGCCACGGTGTGTCAGCGCTCAGCCAGTGGGGCATTCTGGTCGTCCTGATCAAACACCTCTCGCCGACTGACGTCGGCCAATTTGCGTTGGCCCTAGCCGTGATCGGACCGCTCTTCGCTCTTACGAATTTGCAACTGGCAGGGTTGCTTGCCAGCGACCCTCGACAGTCCACCCCAAGGGAAGCGTACCTGGTCCTCCGCGCGACCATGACCGGGACGGCCTATGTCATTCTGGCGGGAATGTGTGGGGCCAGGCTGCTCAAGCAGGACCTGTGGCTTCCTGTGATGTTGTTGGGATTGGTGAAGGTGTGTGAAGCCGCGTCCGATCTGGTCTACGGTTTTCTCCAGCAGCGTGAACGGATCGATCAGGTCGGCATGCTTCAGTGTGTCCGGGGAGCCGCGACCTTGGCAGCGGTGTGGATCGGCGTCTCCCTGGCCCCGCAGATGTTCGCCGCGCTCATGTCCTTGCTGCTGTGCCAGCTTGCGCTGACGCTGTGTGTCGATTGGCGTGCGTTAAGGCAGGCCCGGGACGCGTTTCGACCGCGAGTCCTCTGGCCCTTGCCGCACGGGACACGCGAAGCCGTCCATGGGCTCTGGCAGACGGCACTCCCCATGGGCCTGGTCGTCGGCATGAACCTGCTCACGATCAATATCCCACGGTATTGGGTGGCAGGAACGCTTGGGGACGCTGCCGTGGGGGCCTTTGCCGCCTTGTCCTACGTTATGACAGCCGGGAACATGCTGACCAGCGCAGTCGGTCAGGCCGCGGTGCCACGGTTGGCCTCCCTTCACCAGAACGACAGTCCCGCGTTCAAACGGCTTTACCTCCGCTTGATGGGCGTGGCCGCGTTGATCGGAATGGTGGGAATTGCGGGAGCCCTCGTGGCCGGGCGCCCACTGCTGGCGCTGCTGTACGCGCCATCCTATGGCGAATATGAAGGGGTGTTCCTTTGGATCATGATCGCCGCAGCGGTCCTGTATCTGGTCGCCATGTCCGGCTGTGTCCTGACCGCGGCACGGGCCTTCAGGGCGCAGGCGTGGGCGACGCTGGGTTCTACGATCTGTACCGCCCTTGCCTGCCACGTGCTCATTCCCCGCCACGGGCTGGTCGGCGCAGCGATGGCGTTGGGGGTTGGGTTTGCCGTGAAACTGGCAGGGCAAGGCATGGCCTGGGTGTTGCTGGCAGCACGACGGTAAGTTGCGAGGAGGTTCGCTTCGGTGATTCGACAACTCTGGTGCTGTATGCGTCTTGGCATGGAGTGGATCCGACGCCTGATCCTGATCAAGGCGGATCCTGTGGCGTATGCACGATCCATCGGCGTACAGGTGGGGGAGCGCGCCCGCTTGCTCGGGATTCACGGTGGGACGTTTGGATCGGAACCGTTCCTGATTCGCCTCGGCGAGGACGTCACGGTGACAGCGGGGGTACAGTTTCTCACGCACGACGGGGGCATTGCCGTCATCCGCAAGCAGGTTGGGCCATTCAGCGTGTTCGGCCGTATTGTGGTCGGCAACAATGTCTTTATCGGTTGCCGCGCCATTCTCTTGCCGGGCATCACCATTGGCAACAACGTGGTCATTGCCGCAGGCGCAGTGGTGACCAAAGACATTCCCGATGACGTGGTGGTGGCCGGCGTGCCCGCACGCCCCATTCGGACGGTGCAGGACTATGCCCAGCGCGTCATGCGTGACGCCATTCTCGTCGATCATCTGCTTCCTTCGGAACGGGAGCGGGTTCTTATCGAGCGATACCGGGGCTGCGAAGGCGCCAATTCCCCGCCACGTCGGGCCATAGGGAACTGAACGCATGTCACTGAGAATCTTGCATTGTATCCACCACCTCGAAGGGGGAGGGGCCGAGCGCCAGGTCCGGTTTCTGGCCAACGCCTCCGAAGCCTTCGGCATGAAGGCCGGGGTGGTGTGTGCGAATGCCAAAGGGCGCGAGGAGTTCTCACCCACGGTGGCGCTCTATGTCGCACGACGGGCCGCCGTGTGGGATCTCAGGATGATGCTCGACATCCATCGTGCCATCCGTGATTTTCGGCCCGATGTGGTTCATGCGTGGTTGCCGGAAGTGATGACGATTCCCGCCATGTTGCTTGCCGCCAGGCATCGGCTCCCTTCCGTGTTTTCCTACCGTTGGTCCATGCACTGGCACCGCCCGCTGGCGGTGGTCGAGTACCTGACGGCGCTCCTCTGCAGCCGGGTCGTCATATCCAATCATGCCCTGACGACAGACAGCGCCGTCTATCATTGGCTCTTTCGGCGTAAGCACGGCACGACCATTCCCAACGGTGTGCCCTTGGTCACCAGCACGCGGGTTGCCCGCTCCGAATCCAGCCGCGAGAGACCCACACACCGGATTCTGTTTGCAGGGCGTCTCACCAAGGACAAGAATTGGCCTTGCTTGCTGAATGCCCTTCCCCTCGTCAGGGCAGCGCGGCCATGGCGCCTGACGATCTGTGGAGTCGGGGAGGACCAGGCGGCGGTTCAATCGCGTATTGCCGAATTGGGGCTTAGGAACCAGGTTGACATGAAGGGGTATGTTCGTGACTTGGCGACGACTATGAACGAATCGGACGTGCTGGTGCTCCCTTCCTGGAGCGAGGGGATGTCGAACGTGTTCTTCGAAGCGATGGCGAGCGGATTGCCGTGTCTCGTGTCGGACATCCCCCAAAATCGGGCGTTGGTGCACACACATCAGTGCGCGCGTCTCTTCAATCCCATGTCGCCGCCTGATCTCGCTCTCGCGTTGACCGAGCTCCTGGACTCAGCAGGGGAACGCCAACGGCTGGCTGCGGCCGGAGTGACCACGGCCAGGCAGTATTCGATAGACACGATGGTGCAACGCCACTTAGCCGTCTACCGGCAGATGGTGGGTGGTGCCCTTGCCGAGACCGGTTTGCGAAAGGTGATCGGATGAGCGGTCTGTGGAACAGCGCCTTTCAGTGAGTACATGATGCGAATTCTCCATGTGATCAGCCGAATGGATCCCTCCGACGGTGGCCCCCCGATGGCCCTGAGCCGGTTGGCAGCGGCACAGGCCGAGTTGGGCGCGGGAGTGACCCTGGTGGCCTTGGAACCGCAGGCGGATCAAGCCACCCTGCATCGGGCGTATGGTGACATTCCGGGATTTAGACGGGTCCGCCAGGAGTATGTCCCCGCTGGGGGATGGCTGGAACAGGTCTTGGCCCGCAGCGCTCGAGCACGGCTCCAGTCGCTCATTGCGGAGCATGCCTTCGTCCATGTGCATGGTATCTGGCGCCCCCATCTCTTACAGGCGGCACGAACAGCCGCCGCGCTCGATCGGCCCTACGCCATCAGCCCCCATGGCATGCTGTCCACCTGGAGCCTGGAACAAAAGGCGATCAAGAAACGGTTGGCGTTGCACTGGGGATGGCGGCAGGCACTTGAGCGGGCGGCGTTCATCCACGTTCTCAATCGCGATGAGGCCGATGCCGTCGCCCGCGTCTGCGCCGCGCGGCGCCTCGTGACCGTCCCGAACGGCGTCAATCTCGCGGAGGTCAACCGGCAGCCGCCCTGGGAGACGGTCAGGTCGCGATATCCGCAGTTGAATCCCTCACGGTATATCGCGTTCGTGGGGCGATTGCACCATTCGAAGGGCCTGGATCTCTTGGCGACTGCCTTTGCGGTGGTTGCGGCAGAGGTTCCGGATGTCCGTTTGGTCGTCATGGGGCCTGAATTCGGGGCCGGGCCCGCTTTTCGGGCACAGGTTCAGCGCCTGGGGATCGCGCACCGAGTGGATCTTCTTGGTCCCGTCTACGGATGCGATAAGGCGGCGATTCTCCACCATGCCGCCTGTTTCTGTCTCCCCAGTCGTCAGGAGGGGTTCAGCATGGCGATTGTGGAAGCGCTGGCGTTCGGTTTGCCCGCCGTCATTACGGAGGCATGTCATTTCCCGGAAGTGGCGGAAGCACAGGCGGGGTATGTCGTCCCATTGGATGGCGGGGCTATCGGGCGCGCCCTCATCGGTCTCCTCCGCGATGAGACCCGTCGGGTCCGATGCGCAGACGCGGCCAGACGACTGTCACACGGGCGGTACCAATGGGGACAGATTGCGAACGAGTTCCTTTCGACCTACGCCGCCCCGGGGACCGCGTCGACACGGTCTTCGGTCGCTGCCTAGATTCACCTTCGCGGACTGCGAGTCACCTCATGGCTAAGCTCATATTCCTCAATCGCTACTACTACCCGGATCATTCCGCGACCAGCCAGTTGCTGGCTGACTTAACACGGCATCTAGCCGCCAGGGGCCTGGAGATTCATGTCGTCACCAGCCGGCAGTTGTACAACAACCCCGCCGCGGCCCTGCCGGCACAGGACCGACTTGAGCAGGTCGTCATTCACCGCCTGACGACATCCCGATGTGGTCGTGGTGGGCTTTGGGGGCGGGCCCTCGACTATGTGACTTTCTACATCCAAGCCGTCCGGCGAATGGCTCGCCTGATCGAGCCCGGAGACCTCGTGGTGGCTGAAACCGATCCTCCATTGATTTCCGTGTGCGCCGCCCTGGTCTGCCGGTGGCGCCACGGTCGGCTCATCAATTGGATCCAGGACCTCTTTCCGGAAGTAGCCGCGGCGCTGGGAGTAGGCGGGGAGGGGCTTGGATACCGGCTGCTGAAGGCGCTTCGCAACTGGTCTCTCCGTACCGCCGTCTACAATGTGGTGCTCGGCGATCGCATGCGCGACCGTCTCGTCGCAGAGGGAGTGCATCCCGAGCGGATCGGCGTCATTCCCAACTGGGCCGACGGGGACGCGCTTCGCCCGGTTGCCCATGCCGCGAATCCCCTTCGCGCCACCTGGGAGTTGGAGAATCGGTTCGTGGTCGGTTATTCGGGCAACATGGGTCGAGCCCATGAGTTTGATACGCTCTTGCAGGCAGCGGACCTGCTCCGCGATATCCCGCAGATCGTCTTCCTCTTGATCGGCGATGGAGCCCAACGTGATCGGTTGATAGCTGAAGCGACGCGGCGCGGGCTCCCGCAGATCCGATTCCAGCCCTATCAGCCACGCGAGCAACTGGCGGTGAGCCTCGGCGTTGCGGACGTGCATCTGGTCTCGCTGGCTCCTCCGCTCGAGGGCTTGATCGTTCCCAGCAAGTTTTACGGTATCGCGGCGGCAGGGCGCCCGACGATTTTTATCGGTGACGAGCGGGGGGAAGTCGCGTCGATTCTGAAGCGGCATCGATGTGGCCTCACGGTCCGCGTAGGGGATGCTGAACGATTGGCCGCCTGCATTCTGGAGCTGTCGCGCACCCCCGCAAGGACCCAGGAGATGGGGCACCAGGCGCGTCGGGCGTTTCGGAAGCGATGGGACAAGCCGCTGGCCTTTGCGGCATGGGAGAAAGTCGTCCTGTCCACCCTCGCCCGTCACTCGTCCGGGTCAGATGGAATACCGAATAATCCAGACACTCAGGAAGTAGCGAACATCGCGTAAGTAGATGCCGTCAATCACTTGACGGGACTCTGGTCCCACTATGCTGGGCTTCGGGGGACAGTGTTCAATCCTGCCCATCGGTGCCGTACGAACGTACACAGAACAAGAGACGCAAATTGTTGTCGCTCGGAATTCCCAGCACTTAGGGACCCACCGCTCCGGCCCCGGTCTTGCTTAGACCCTCCGGAGCGTCGGACGACCGAACTGCCCGCTCACAGGCATGTCGTCACTGGACCGACAGGATCTATCGCATAGGAGGAGCAAGGAATGAACACGACACTGCGTCAGACGGCAGCCCGAATGGCCTTGTTGGCAATCTCTTTGGTGGCTGTCCTGTCTCCGGCTCCCGCCAGAGCCATGTTGGTGACCTATTCGTTTGAAGGCGCGATCACGGAAATGTCCGACAATCTTTTTACGCCCGGGGGAACAGGGACGAACGGCTTCAACTCCGGTCTCAAGTTGAAGGGCACGTATACGTTCAATACGCTCTCGGCCCCGGCTGGGAACGGCAACTTCCACAATGCGCTGACCTCGATGACCCTGCAGATTGGGAACTACTCGGCGACACAGACCTTCGGGCAGAACCTGATCCAGTTGCAAAACGGGAATGTGGATCGCTATCGCGTGGTGTCATCGGTCGGCGGGGATGCCGTGAAGGGGCTATCGCCATCGTTGTTCGAGATTCTGCTGCGGGACCCCTCCGGCACGGCATTCAGCGGCAATGCCCAATTGCCGATGGATCCCCCAAGCCTAAATTCGTTCAACACCAACCGCTGGCGGTTGAACTTCGGTAGCAACGGCTTTATCCGTGGCTCCCTGACCGCGTTGCAGGCGGTACCGTTGCCGGCGTCGGTGATTCTGTTCGGGGGTGGCCTGATTGCATTGATTGGGTTGGGGGCGGGCCGTCTCCGTCACGCGCAGGAGAGCGGTACGGTCGCCTAAGGTCGAGAAGCGGGAACAGGGTCTCAATCGGCTGGGCCCGGTTCCCGCGCAAGATAATCGAAGGCTTGGCGCCTGGCGAGGACTCTGGTGCCAAGCCTTTTTTATGCGTCGTCTCGCCGCCTTCGATTTCCGTTAGTTGTACTTCCGCGCATGTGGTTTCCGGCGAGGCATCGCAAGATGACCGGGCTCGCAGGACGCACCGCCTTCCCAGCCGACCGGCATCGACCTCACGGCAGGATGGTTGGCCCGGCAGCCCGCGGAGCGTCCGCTTCGGCATGGCGTGGACAGTTCCACTGAACGGAATCTGAATGAGACATCCCATTCACATCGCTGCCCCTGAACTCCCGCCTGCCGCGACAAGCGAGGCAGGCGGGAATGCGCCCAGCTGCATCGGGCGGACCGCGTCCCTGTCGTACCGCGCACTTGTGGGTGCAGGAGTCGCGGGCAGCCTGTTGATCGTGAGTTATCTGGATAGTCTGCGCGTTCTCGTTTCCAGTTGGATCAAAGACGAGAACTATAGCCATGGAATCCTGGTTCCCCTCATCAGCGCGGTGCTGCTCTGGATGTTGTCTCCACGCCTCGCCGCCGTACCCATACGCGGGACCGGATACGGTTTGGGTGTCATGGGGCTGGCTGCAGGGCTCTACATCGTGGGGGAATTGAGCGCCATCTATGTGCTCTTGCATCTGTCTTTCGCCCTCCAACTCATTGGACTATATATTGCCCTTCACGGCACAGGTCGGGCCAGGATGGCAGCCTTCCCGCTGGGCTACCTGCTGACAGCGATACCGCTGCCCTCGTTTCTGTACCAGGCGGTGACCAGCACATTGCAGCTCTGGTCGTCCGCTTTGGGTATCGGCTGCCTCCAGTTGGTCGGGATCACCGCCTTCCAGGAAGGCAACGTCATTGACCTCGGGCCCGTGCAGTTGCAAGTGGTCGAAGCCTGCAGCGGCCTCCGGTACCTCTTTCCACTCGTGTCCTTGTCCTTGCTGGCGGCGTACCTGCTGCACGATCGATTCTGGAAACGCGTGCTGTTGGTGGCCTCAAGTATTCCGATCGCCATTCTGCTCAACGGCCTTCGGATCGGACTGACGGGCGTGCTGGTCGAGCTGACGGGCAGTTCGGCGGCGGAGGGGTTCCTCCATCTCTTTGAAGGGTGGTTGTTGTTTCTTCTGAGCGTCGGGGTTTTGTGTTTTGAGGTATGGGTGTTGAAGCGATGCGGCCCCACCATGCCCGCGAATCCTCCACGTCCCATGCCCCCCCCGGTCCAGGCAGCGGGCGAGGTGTCACCCCTGGCCCATTGGCCGGCTGTCGGTGCAGTGGCTCTGACGCTGTGCCTGGCCCTGACCTCCAGCCTGCTGTCGGAGCGGCTCGATGCCTTTCCTCCTCGCCAAACCTTCCTGGACTTTCCGCAGCAGTTCGGAGAGTGGCGGGGCCAACCCTTCCCGCTGGAGCAGCGTTACCTGGAGGCTCTGCGGCTAGACGACTATTACCTGGGGGATTACGTCAACGACGCTCGCCAAGGGGTGAACGTCTATGTAGCCTACTACCGTTCTCAACGAAAAGGGCAGTCGGCCCATTCTCCAAAGGCCTGTATTCCCGCTGGAGGGTGGGACATCACCTCGTTGACCACGACTCAGCTGGAGCGCCAGACGGGCGGTGGAGTCGTGGTCAATCGGGTCATCATCCAAAAGCAGGCGGAACGACAACTGGTCTACTACTGGTTCAAGCAGCGGGACCGCTCGCTGATCGATGAATACCTTGTCAAATGGTTCATCCTCTGGGACGGATTGATTCGCCACCGCACGGATGGGGCGTTGATCCGCTTGGCCACGCCCATAGGAACGGGGGAGACCGATGCCGTGGCCGAAGCCCGGCTCAGCGCCGTGGCGAAAGCCGTGCTCCCCACACTGACCCTCTATGTGCCCGACTAGATAGGAACGACCGTATGCCCTTGTCATCGTCCTTGTTCTTCAGTTTCATTTGCTCGCTGTCCATCTGCATGGCCTTGATTCCTGTGTTGATGGCCCACGCGCCACGATTGCAGTTTGTCGACCTCCCCGGCGGGCGCAAGCAACATGCGCAGCCGATCGCACGGGTCGGTGGCGTGGCCATCGTCTTAGGTACCATCGCCGCAATCCTACTCTGGCTTCCTCATGACACCCTCGTTATCGGCACGCTTTTGGGTGGGGGCGTCATCTTTGCGTTCGGACTCTGGGATGATCGGGCCAATCTGCATTACGGGCTCAAGTTCAGTGGGCAACTGTTGGCCGCCGTGCTTGTGATCGGGATCGGGGGCGTCCAGTTCCATGCCCTTCCATTCCTGGACGATCAGGTCCTCTCCAACTGGATCAGTCTGCCGCTAACCTTGATCTTCATCATGGCGGTAACCAATGCCATCAATTTGTCAGACGGACTGGACGGTCTGGCCGGAGGATTGTCACTGCTCAGCTTCCTGGCCATGGCCTATCTGGCTTACGTGGCCGATGAGTCCACCATGACCATCATGATCGTGGCCATGTCCGGAGGGTTGCTCGGGTTTCTCCGCTTCAATACCTATCCGGCCAAGATCTTCATGGGTGACGGCGGGAGCCAATTCTTGGGATTCAATCTGGCCGTTGCGGCGATTGTGCTGACCGACATGGATCACGGTCCTTACAGCACGGCCCTGATTCCACTCCTTCTCGGACTTCCTATCCTGGATACCGTCGGTGTGATGGGGTTGCGGTTGATCGAGGGGCGCTCGCCGTTTCAAGCCGATCGCAACCATATCCACCACAAATTGATGAGCTTGGGATGGACGCACTACGAGACCGTGGTGCTGATCTATCTGGCGCAGGGCATTCTGGTTGGCCTCGCTTGCGTGCTTCGATTGCACACTGATGCGATGGCAGTGGGCAGCTATGGCGTGTTGGCCGCTACCATCTTGGCGACGTTTCTGTTGGCCAAACCCGGAGGAGGGTGGCAACCGATCGTCGCGACGCTTCATACGCTGTCTGCCTCGTTGAGGACCCCGCAAATCGCCGACGGATGGGCCTCACGGCTTCCCCTGCGGCTCCTGGCCCTGCTGGTGCCGCTTCTGCTCGCGGCAGGCACCTGCCTGCCCATCACGGTGCCAAGAGATGTCAGCCTGCTCTCGGCGGGGCTGATGACCGCGCTGGCGGCAAGCCGTCTGGTGGGCCCACGCTATCAGGCCTGGCTGATTCGCGGCAGCCTGTACATCGGCAGCACGTGTTTGGCCTATGCCATCGAAAGCACGGCGCGCCAGGAGAACTGGACCGGGTTTCCGCTCGCCAACGTCGGCTTCTTGGCCTTCGGGGTTCTCGTCGTCTGTGCCATTCGGTTTGACGATGCCCACCGTTTTCGAACCACCCCCCTGGACTACCTGGTCGTGTTTCTGGCCTTCATGGCCACGCTGCTTCCGGAATTGCATTGGGAAGGGATCCCGCTGGGGAGTCTGGCGGCAAAATTGACGATTCTGTTTTTCTCCTTTGAGCTCTTGCTGCACAGTGCGGAATCACAGGTGACACGATTGGGATTCCTCTCCCTCTGGGTGCTCGGCGGGTTGGCCGCGCGGTCACTCTGGTAGGCGGGAGTCTTCGGCATGAGCGACACGGGAGACAACGCGAGATCTACATGATGCGTACCTACAGCACAGTCATCTGGAGTGCCGTTCTGGCGATCCTGCTCATCGGCAGCGGCGGCTGCGGGGGCCCTGTCGAGCGGAAAGCCAAATACCGTGAACGGGCGGAGCAGCACATGGCGGAGCGTAACTATCCCAAGGCCCGTGTGGCGCTGCGCAATCTTCTGAGGATCGACCCCAACGACATCGACGCCCATTTTCTCTTCGCGCAAATCGAGGAGAAGGAAAAGAACTGGCCGAACGCCGTCGCCAACTATGAGCGCGTCATTGAACTGGCCCCTTCGCACAAGGGAGCACGCATCAAGCTTGCCAAGTACTACTTGGAGGTTGGCGCAGTGGACAAGGTGGAGGAGGCCGCCGGGGCCGTGCTGAAACTGTCCCCGCAGGATGTCGACGCCCTGGCCGTGCGTGCGGCGGTGCTGGCCATCAATGGGCAAGAGACGGAGGCCGAACGCCAGGCCCGCGCGTTGGTGCACGCATCTCCGTCGGCCGTGGATCCGGGCGTGTTGCTGGCCACGTTACTCTCTCGAAGGGGGGCTCACGCGGAGGCGGAGGTGGTCCTTCGCGGGCTGCTGCGCCACCACCCGGAGGATCTCGAACTGCTGGGCATTCTTGCTACCTCGCTGCGAGATGCCGGAGCGTTCTCCTCAGCGGAAGAAGTCTACCGGCATATCATCAGTCTCGAACCCTGGGTCTATGACCACCAACTCAAGTTGGCCCTTCTGCACGACAAGCAGGGGCACCTGGATGAAGCCGAGCGGGTACTCCGGGAAGCGGTGCGGTTGGAGCCCAAAAGCGAGCGGCGCCACCTGACCTTGGTGGACTTCTTGGCGACACGCCGCGGTCCCACACACGGCGAGCAGGCGCTGACTGAGGCCCAGGATGCCTTGCCGTCTTCCGTCACAATTCAGTTGGCGCGAGGACAGCTGTACCAACGTACCGATCAACGCACCAAGGCACGGGCCGTGTACCAGCAGGTCGCCGAGACCCAGAAATCCAAGCCCGCGGGGCTCGAGGCTATGGTCCGCATGGCTGCGCTCGATGTGCTCGACGGACACGCCGACGTGGCGACGGGGCGGATTCAAGAGGTGCTGAGGGAGAATCCACGGGCCATCGAAGCGCTGTTGCTGCAAGGCCAAATTGCGCTCATCAAGCATGAGGGGCGCACCGCCATCAATGCCTTCCGGACCGTGATTAAGGACCAACCGGATCACGCGGAAGGACATCTGCTCCTCGGCGAAGCCTACCTTTTGACGCACGAATCGAACCTGGCTCGAGAAATGCTCGAAAAGGCGGCCGCACTGAATCCTGGCCTGTTGCGGGCGCACCGCTCCCTCGCGGCCCTGGATGTTCAGGACCATCATCTTGCGGAGGCCACACGTCGTTTGGAGACGGTGCTTTCGCAGGCACCCGGTGATGCGGAATCGCTCGACCAACTGCTCTCCATTGCAGTGGCCCAGGAAGACTGGGCGGGAGCGGATGCCCTCATCGCGCGCATCCGGCTCGCGCGCCCCGAGCACTATCTGACCGACATGACCGAAGGGTTCGTTCATGAAGCTCGGCACCGATACGGAGAGGCGACGACGGCCTACGAACGTGCCAATAGCCGCAATCCCTCCGTACCCGATCCGCTGGTTGCCTTGATCAAAGCCGAGACGGCGCTCGGGCGCGGCATGACCTCCCGCACTCGCCTGGAATCGCTGCTGAAGCAGCAACCGGACCATGCCTATGGCCATGGACTCCTCGGTGAGTTGTTGATCGCGGAACATGCTATCGCAGAAGGGGACGCACACCTCCGACAGGCCACCTCGCTCAAGCCCGAGTGGAGCCCCCCGTGGGTGGCGCTCGCCACTTCCCAATTGGCGAACCGCCGAGCTGCCGAGGCCATGGCGACCATCCGGGAGGGCATTTCGAAGACCAGGGGGTCGCTGGATCTTCGTATGATGCAGGCGGCCGTTCAGACGCAACTGGGCCAGATTGACCAGGCGATTCACGTCTACGAGGACATCCTTCGGGAGCAACCGCGAACACTGTTGGCGGCCAACAATCTCGCGGCCCTGCTGACCGAACGCAAAGGCGACGCTGTCAGCCTTGAGCGTGCCCTTGCGGTGAGCAAGGACTTCGAACGAGCGGCGACAAACCCGATCCTCCTCGATACGCTTGGAACCGTCCATCTGAAAATGGGTCATCATCAGGAGGCCGTCAGACTGTTGACGCAGGCCGTGGGTCATGCACCAAATCATCCTTTGCTTAACTATCACCTCGGCCTCGCATACTATGGAGTTGGAGATCGGGGTGCGGCCAGGAAGTATCTGGCGGCGGCCGTGGCTGGTCATCAAGACTTTGACGAGCGGGACAAGGCTCAAGCCTTGCTCGCGCAATTGGGAGCCTGAAGCATGCAGCGTACGGGTCAGTCGAGTGGGTGCCGCTCCTTTGTCGGGCGAGGGAGCAACCTCTGGGGCCTCCTGGCTGCCGTGATCATGATCACGGCGTGGCCTGCTATCGGTGCGGGCGAAGCTCAGACCGGGGCAGGGGATCCCTGGTACGTGCTCGGACCGGAAGATGTTCTCCACATCTCGGTGTGGAAGGATGAGCAGCTGACGCGTGAAGTGGTCGTCCGGCCGGACGGCATGGTGTCCTTCCCATTGGTGGGCGATGTCCCCGCAAGCGGGCGGACGGTGGAGGACCTTCGCCTGGACCTGACGAAACGGCTCACACGCTACATCCCTACCCCGCAGGTCTCGATCGATCTGGCGAAAGTGCAAAGCTACAAGATATATGTGCTTGGGCGGGTGAACAAGCCCGGAGAGTACCTCGTGGGGCACTACACGGACGTCTTGCAAGCCCTGAGCTTGGCCGGGGGCCTGACCCCCTACGCAGCGGAAAACGACATCAAGGTCGTGCGCCGCGTCAACGGCCAACAGCAAGCCCTGTTGTTCCGCTACGGGGATGTCCGCAAGGGAAAAGAACTCCAACAGAATATCCTCCTGCAACGCGGGGATACGGTGCTGGTCCCCTGAAGGGGCGCCGCGCCGGTTGTCCAGCGGGCCAGGGCGTGTGACGCGCGATGGGAGTCCGTGTCTTACGAGCGGGAGGATGGGCCGCCATCGTGTTGGCCACGGCTGCCTCCGTGTACGCGGCCGAGTGGTCGGCCGAGCCTGCCATGACGGTGAAGGGAATCTACACTAGTAATCTCCTGGTCACCCCGGATCGTGTCAAGGCATGGGGATATGCGACCACGCCGAGTCTGAAGTTCGAGGGGGCCACGGAAACTCTTCAAGTCAGTAGCAAGCTGGCCATGGACTTCGTGGAATATCGAGGGGATTACGACACGCGTTTCACCAATGTGTTTGTCCCGCTGAACATGAAGTATACGACCGAACAAGACACTCTGGAATTCGACGGCGGCTATACACGCGACAATACGCTCATGGGGGAACTCCTGGCGACCGGCATTGTGGCCAGCTTCACCCAGCGCAATCTGATCACCGCGGCGCCGAAGTGGACCCATACCGTGACCGAACGGCTCTCCCTCCAGGCTGGGTACCAATTCTCCCAGGCGTCCTACCAGGATGGTCTGCGGCTGGGGCTCGTGGATTACCGTGTTCATGCGGCTACGGGTACGGTGCAATATCAAGCGACCGAACGGGATCAGCTGCAATTGACGGCGGTCTACGTGGACTTCCAGACGACGAATCTGCCGCTGCGCGCCAGTTATCCTGGAGGCTTTCTGACCGCGGTGCATAACTTTTCAGAGAATCTCACGGGAACGGTTTTCGGGGGTGGGAAATTCATCTCGTCCTCCCTGAACACGGGTGGGATTCGGGGGTCCGAGGAATCGACGGTATGGGTCTATGGGGCCACACTCAAGAAACAGTTCGATCGATCCGCCGTCGTCCTTGAATACAACCGTGACATCGTGCCGAGCGGATTCGGGTTGTTGATCAAGACCAACCGGTTGGGTCTGACCCTCGTCCATCGGGCGACGGACACTGTCACCGTGTCGCTGGATACGCGAGCCTATTTCACCTCCCGAGCGAGCACCACAGCGACCGGAAGCCGGTTCCCGGACTTCTTTCACATGGCGGTTATTCCGCGGGTAAATTGGAAGCTCGACGAACACTGGGGTATCGAGGCCGGCTATACCTTTGCCGAATTCGATACCGAGTCTTTCGTGCGGGCCGGGCAATCCCATTCGACCTGGTTGTCTGTCAGCTATACCTTTTCCAAATGGGCGCTGTCCCGATAGGGGCGCCGATTACGAACCAGCGATACGTCCATCATGACCCTCTCCATCTCCGAGCCACCAGCGAAGACCTTGCAAGACTATTTGGCGATCGTTCGCCGTCGCGCTAAGCCCATGCTGGCGACATTTCTGGGCCTCGCTGGCATGGCACTCGTGGTCGCCGTGGTCCTTCCCCCGGTCTATCGTTCCACCGCGACCATCCTGATCGAGGAACAGGAAGTGCCCCAAGATCTGGTCCGTTCGACGATTACCACCTACGCCGACCAGCGCATTGAAACCATCAAGCAACACGTCTTGAGCCGAGCGACGTTGTGGGGCATCGTCGAGCAATACGACCTGTACCGGGCGATTCGCAAGAACATGCCGACCGAAACCGTCATCGAGCGGTTTGTCAGGGATATTCGCGTCGAGGTGATCAATGCCAAGGTCGTTGACAAGCGAACGCAAACGCCGACGCAAGCGACGATCGCTTTTACGCTGTCCTACGACGGGGAATCACCAGAAATCTCCCAACGTGTGGCCAACGAATTGACCACCCTCTTCCTCAACGAGAATCTCAAGACGCGGGAGCGGCACGCCCAGGAAACCACGGCCTTCCTCAAGCAGGAGGCCGACAATCTGTCGCACCATCTGGAGGAGTTGGAAGCGCAGATCGCCACCGTCAAACAGCGGGCCGGCGGGGCCTTGCCGGAACTCACCCAACTCAATATGCAACTCATGAATCAGGCCGATCGGGAACTGATGGATGCGGACCGTGAGATTCGGAGCCTCGAGGAACGGAAAAGCTATCTCGAGGGGGAACTGGCCACCATCAAGCCCAACACCCCGATCATTTCCGCGAGCGGGGAGCGGATTCTCGACGCGGGAGAGCGTGTGAAGGCCTTGCGCGCGCAGTACGTCAGCTACACGGCCTATTTGTCCCCAGAACATCCCGATGTGCAGAAGGTCAAACAGGAAATCGAGGCGCTGGAACGGGAGAACGGGGCGGGTGACACGGCGGAGGAAATCAAGAAACAACTCTTGGCCGAACGGGCGACCCATGCGCAATTGATGAAACAATTCGGCTCCGCCCATCCGGACGTGATTCGTTCCGCCGCCGTCATGACCAGACTCGAAGAGGCCCTGCGCCTGGCGCCCGCCGCGGCGGCCCGTCGGAAGTCCCAAAAACCGGAAAACCCCGCGTACATCAGCCTGCAAGCGCAATTGGCCTCAACGGTGTCGTCATTGGACGCGCTCAAGACCACACGTGCGGGGATCAAGGGCCGTGTAGAGGAATACGCGCGTCGCCTGGAAAATACGCCGCAAATGGAACCCGAATACCTGGACCTGGTGCGGGATCGGGATACGACCGCCCAGAAGTATCAGGACATTCGCTCCCGTCTGTTCGAGGCCCAAGTGTCGGAAGGTCTCGAAGTGCAGCGCAAGGGGGAACGCTTCTCCCTGGTCGACCCCCCCGAGCTTCCCGAGAAGCCAGAAAAGCCGAATCGCCCGGCGATTGCTTTTCTCGGACTCCTCTTGGCCGTCGCGGGAGGGGTGGGCATCGGTGTGGCGACCGATAGCTTGGACCGGTCTGTTCGTAACGCCGATCATTTGGCACAACTCACACAGGCCTTTCCCTTGGCAGTGATTCCCTATGTGCGAAACAGCGAGGATCAGCGTGCGATGGAACGCCGCCGCCGGATCGTGCTGGGCAGTCTTGTTCTCGCGCTCCTGGGCGTGCTGCTCTTGTGCCACCTGTATTGGACCCCCCTCGATGTCCTGTGGTACGCGGCGCTGCGCCGCCTCGGCCTCAACCAGTAAGGGACTGACCATGAGCCAGCTCAGTGTCGCACTCGACCGGTTCAAGAAACAGCAGAAGGAACAGGCTTCCCGCAGTCGGGCCGGCGGCCCGGCGGGCTCGCACTCCTCCTTGTCCATTACGTACACGCAGACTCGTTCGATCGATATTCCTGCCCAGGAACTGCAGGAACGGCGGGTCCTGTCCGGATTTACGGGAGGCCCATTCGTCGATGCCTACAAGATTCTTCGGACCCAAGTGGTGCATCGGCTGCGAGAAAATCACTGGAATACCTTGGGCATCACCAGCCCTGGTGAGGGAGAAGGGAAAACCCTCACCGCCGTGAATCTCGCGCTGAGCCTGGCCATGGAAGTCACGCAGACCGTTCTTCTCGTAGACGCCAACCTCCGTAATCCGACCATCCACCAGGTGTTCGGCCTCGGCGATTGTTCCGGACTGGCGGACTACCTGCTGGACGATATTCCCGTCGTCGATCTCCTCGTCAACCCCGGGATCGATCGCTTTGTCCTGATGCCGGGTGGCCGCGCGATCCCCAATTCGGCCGAGTTTCTCACCTCGCCGAAGATGGTCAGCCTCGTCGACGAGTTCAAGAACCGATACCAATCGCGCATCATCATTTTCGATCTTCCGCCGCTCCTCCAAAGCGCCGATGTGTTGGCGTTTTCCCCCTATACGGACGCCATCATGCTCGTGGTCGAAGAGGGGAAGACCACGGTCGATGACGTGGCACGCGCCGTCGAACTGACCAAGAAAGTCACTCCGATCTTGGGAACCGTCCTGAACAAGGGAGGCCGTCCAGGGCTCCCATTGACAGCCTCCCGGTTGCCACACGGCGCCGACGCTAGGACCGGGCGGACAGGGTAGGAACACCGATGTACGAAAAATTCTACGGCCTATCCGAGAAGCCCTTTTCCCTGCTGTCCGATCCGGATTTTCTGTGGCTCGGCGGCAAACACCAGATGGCCCTGTCCATGCTGGAATACGGCCTCGTCAACCAGGCCGGATTCGTCGTCATCACCGGGGAGCCGGGAACCGGCAAGACGACCCTGCTTCGCAAACTCTTGGCCGAACATCGACGACGGTTCGTGGTGGGTACGATTTCCAACACGCCGTGCGACATCGAAGAGCTGATGCCGTGGATTTTGCTGGCCTTCCACTTGAAGTCGCCTTCGCCGGAACGGGTACAGGCCTATCAAACGTTTTCCTCCTTCCTTCAGGAGCAGGCCGGCAAGCAGCATCGTGTCCTCTTGATCGTGGACGAGGCCCAAAACTTGGGAGCACAGCTCTTGGAGGAGCTGCGCTTACTGTCCAATCTCAATGAGACGAAGACCCAACTGCTTCAGATCATTCTGTCCGGGCAACCAGACCTACGGGCGCTGCTTCAGCGTCCCGATCTCAAACAGTTTGCTCAACGCATTGCGGTGGACTACCACCTGGCCCCATTGGAGGCCGACGAGCTTCCGGCGTATGTGCATCACCGGACCACCATCGCAGGAGCGACACGACCGCTTTTCTCGGAACGTGCTTGCCGTGTGATCCACACGCTTTCCGGCGGAGTCCCGCGCCTGGTGAACCAAATCTGTGACGCAAGCCTGGCGTACAGCTTTGCCGAGCAGGCCCCCTTTGTGACGGCTCGCATTGCGGCCACAGCCGGGATCGACCGCGGGAAGGGTGGGCTGCTGCCAAGTTTCCAGGAAACGGATGTCCAGGCGGTCGTGGCCGACGAGCAGTGGTCCGACCAGATCGACGCGCCGACGCCCTCACACGAAGAGATGTCCTCCGCATCTGCGATGCAGGAGAAACCCTCAGAGGCTGCCAGGCATCCCTCGCCGAAGGTCGTGGCTCATCAATCGATTCCTGAAGACCCAGCCGCCGCGTATGAGCAGGGGATGGGCCTGAGAAAAGAAGAGCAGTACCAGGCAGCCATCGAGGTGTTCCGCTCTCTCACGACCCACCCCAGCTATGCTTTGCAAGCCTATGCACAGATCGGGATGTGTCTGCGAGCCCTCGACCGCCTGCCGGAGGCCGTAGTAGCCCTGCGAAAGGCCCTGGGGACGCAGGCTGCCCAACTTGACCCGCGGAGCATCAACATCCAATATCTGTTGGGGCGCACCCTGGAGGATCTCAACCGGGTTGCAGAAGCCATCTCGACGTATCGGCGCGTCACGAGACTGGACGCCCAGTACAAGGATGTCGCGGCCCGCTTGGAACAACTCAACAAGGCGGCGGCTCGATTGCGCAAGACCGGGACGGAAGGGTCTTGGGTGGGTCAAACGATCCAACGCGTTTTTGGGCGGAAATAGTCTGCTTAGCAGGATCGTACCTCTGATCAGCGTGTTTCACCTGGACGGGATCGCCTCCCTCCGAGCTACCGTGTTCCGTTCCACAGAGAAACGAGGTCAGCTATGCAGTGTCTGTTGATTCGCCATGGGATTGCCGTGCCGCGTGAGGATTGGGGGGGAGCGGAGCCGCAACGGCCGCTGTCAGACAAGGGCCGGACACGCACCCGCCATGCGGCGGAGGGGCTGGCCCGGCTCACCCTGAAACCCGATCTGATCCTGACCAGTCCGCTGATCCGAGCGCACCAAACGGCCGAGATTGTCCAACGGGCGCTGGGGAAAAAACCGCCAGTGCGTATGTGCGAAGAACTCATGCCCGGGCATCCCCCTGAGCAGATAGCAGAGCTCCTCGGCACCTTCCCTCAGGACCATACCTTGGTCTGTGTCGGGCACGAACCGGGCTTGGGTGAACTGGCGGGACTTCTGCTGTTTGGAAAGGCCTCGGGAGGACTGAGGATTCGCAAGGCGGGAGCCTGCCTGATCCACTGCCCCGACGGCGCGAAGCCTGGGCGGGGGTACCTGGAGTGGTGGATGCCCCCGTCACAGCTGCGCGCGATTCGCCACGGGTGACTGCCGTCTCCGTCAGGGCTTTGAACGGCCGGTGGGCTGGACTGCTTTCAAGGGAGCCAGCCCACCGGCTCACAGCAGCGGGGGGGTGCCCGGCGGTGTCGAGCCGGGAGAGGTTACCCCGGTCGAGGACGAAGGCAGGCGCGCGGACATCCCGTCCAAGAGGGGCTGGATCTTCTGTCGCAGGTCTTCCTGGATGTCATCCGGCGGCTTTCGCGCGTCCACCACTTCAAACCGAAACTCCTCGGCCATCCGGTCGAACTCTTCGATGAGCAGCGACTGGTACTTCTTGAAACTGTCGTACAGATCCGATCCCAGCCGCAAGTCCATCCCTGATTCCCAATAGTTCATGCCCTTGCTCTCAATGACACGTAACGCCAACGTCTCCACGTCGAGACGAAGGTACAACACGACATCCGGAACCAGGGCAAAGCCGAAGACGTCCCGGATCCACTTGGAATCCCCGCTCCGTACCTTGTCGCGCGCCATGGCCGTGAAGATGTACCGGTCTGCCAGGACGATAAATCCTGATCGCAAGGCGGGAATAATCTGGTGTTCCAGCCGATCCGCAAAATCGGTGGCATACAGCAGGCTGAGGGACCACCGATCGATAGAGTTGCCCTGCTTGGCCATTTCGATGGCTTTGGACATGAGGCTGGAACGTGTCCAGCCCGTCGTCACGACGCCATACCCCTGTACTTCCAGCCATTCCTGGAGCAGTTCGATGTGCGTAGAGCGTCCGACTCCGTCGGTACCCTCGATGGCAATCAGCGTGCCCTTCAGATCACTCGGATCGAGATAGGTCAAACCGTCGCCAAAATAACGTCCGCTTGCCATGGGTCCCTCGTTTGGGTTTGTACTGAGCCAGGGCGTCCGCCACGATCCGCCGCATTTCCGTCTGCTGCACCTCGATGTCCTTGGTGGCGTCCATGACCGTCAGGCCGTATTCCGAGACGATGTGGTCGTACTCATTCAAAATCCGCGATTGGAAAATCCTGAAGCTCTCCGTGAGGTTGGGGCTGAGATTCAGATCCATGCCGGCTTCGTAGTATTTCAGCTGCGCCCGGGTGCCACCGAGCAAGCGGGCGATCGCCACGTCGATCGGCACCTTGAAGTAGAACGCGAGGTCAGGGCGGGCGGCAAACTGGTAGGTCTTGCGGATCCACGAGGGTGATACCCCGCGCACGGCATCGCGCGCAAAGGCCGTGTAGACATAGCGGTCGGCCAGCACCAGCATGCCCGCCTTCAAGGGCGGCAGAATCTGGTGATAAAAGCGGGAGGCAAAGTCGGTTGCGTGCAGGAGACTAAAGGTCGTCGGCGTGAGCGTCTTGTTCTTCTTCCCCTTTTTGGTCGTGTCTTTGACCAAATCCGACGAGTTCCACTCGGTAAAGAACACCTTGTACTCTTTGGACTCCAACCATTTCTTCAGCAACAGCAATTGCGTGCTCTTGCCCGATCCGTCGATGCCCTCCACGATGATAAGCTTGCCCGGGTAGAGATGGGGCTGGTCGAAGCCAGGATGGCCGGCAGTGGGGGTCGTCATGCGGTGGCACTCCGGCGCCGTTGGGCGATGCAATGAACCGGCCGGTCCAACACCTCTTCCAGCAAGTCCATTCGTTCACGGGCAGCCCACAGTTCCAACTCTGCGTCCCCAGCCGTCATGGCGCGCAGTGTCAACGTGGATCGGCCGGAGACCTCCACATCTCGTACCACTCCGAACTGGCTGCGATCCAAGGCATCGGCCACACGCAAGAAGGCACTCAGGATACAGACCACCTTCTGGGTGTCTGAGGATAAGCGGCCGAAGGTGTCATGTTTTTTGCTCGGAGCGGCCCGTCGGTGATAGCGAGCCACATGGGCCATGATCTTGATCTCGTCGGCCGTGAAGCCCGAGAGATCGCTATGCATGATGAGATAGTACGAATGTTTGTGGTGCTGGCGGGGATTGATCACATATCCGATGTCATGCAGCAGCGCGGCAAACTCCAGCCATTCCCGCTCCCGCTTTCCCAGTCCGTGCAGCCCGCGCGTCTGATCGAAGAGTTCCAAGGCCAGCTTGGCGATATGCTGCCCGTGGGCCAGTTGGCTGCGGCACCGGTGTGCGAGCGACAGGACGTTTCGCCGCCGAACGTCCGGGATCGCCTCCTCAGCTTCTAGTCGCTCGCGATGCCGTTCGACGAAGTCGAAGAGTATGCCTTCGCGCAGTGCCTTGTCGCAGATCGTCAGGTCTTCCTGGCCGGTCTGTTCCAACAGGGTACGCAAAACGACGGCGGCGGGAAACAGCGTATCCGCACGCCGTGGATCCAAGCCCGGGAGCTTGATCCGCTCCTTGACGCTGGACCGGCTCAAGACTCTTTCCACAGATGCCAAGTGCTTTCTCGGAATCGTGGCCAAATTCAGTTGCGGCACCGGACGCCCGGACTCACGGAGGGCGACGACTTCAGCCAGATTGGAGGCCATGCCGGATGTCGCGATGATCCGCTCGAATCGTCGGACCGGGATTGTGGCGAGCGCTTCCCGCAATTCTCGCGACACCACGTCCTCCAACGCCCGGCACATTTTCTTCGACGGCGGCGCCTTCGGCACATAGAGGTCCGCCAGGCGAATGGCCCCAAGTTTCACACTCACGCCCTTGATCAAGCCCTCCCGCGTGCCTGCCACCAATTCCACCGATCCACCCCCGATATCGACGACGAGGACCGGACGTTCCGAGAGGGCCAGTCCATGGCGGACACCGAGAAAAATGAGCCGCGCCTCTTCTTCGCCGGTGATCACACGAACACGCAATTTGGCCTGCTTGAGCACGAGACGGAGGAATTCGCCCCCATTGCGCGCCTCACGGACGGCGCTGGTGGCCACGGCTCGAATCTGCTCAAAACCCTTGTTGCGGGCGAGGCGGACCATATTCTGGATGACTTGGACCCCTCGGTGCATCGCCTCGTGGGAAAGCCGGCGGGTGGCAAACGTGCCATCCCCCAGGCGGGTCATGTCCTTGTAACGATCGACGATCTTATAGGAGAAGTCGGGACTGACGTCCGCAAGCACGAGATGGATCGAATTGGTGCCGATATCGAGAATGCCGAGCTTTGCCATAGGGACGGAGCGTGGACGACCTGCCGGGGTTCGATGTGTCGCTAGAATAGCCGAGACGAAGGGATCACACAACAGCTACAGAGAAAGCGGCCGGGGGCCCGGGGAGGCCGCCGGGCCGAGCCACAGCGATTCCCCTGGGTCCCGGCGGCTGTCCTGAGCCTGTACCCGTAGTCAGAATCCAGATGCGCAACCGATCGGCTGTCCGGCGGCCGACAGCACGTAGTCGAACCCGTGGCGGGAGAGCCGGATGGCGCCCCTCCGGCTCAGACCATCCACGCCCTGGAAGAGCTCGCTCCAACTGAGGTTCGGCAACTGCCCTACGAGTTCCTCGAGGGAGCAGGGAGCTCCCGCACGGGCGTCCAGAATCCCGAGAATGGAGTGTTCTGTTGGGGAAAGTTCTCCGCTCATTGGGACCTCCTTGGGAAATGGGTGGGGATGACGCGGCGCCGTCACAGACATGTCAAAGGACGGACAAGAGGGACCTTCGGGGAAGCCGTCGGGGGCGAGTGGGCCGACGGGCCCCGAAGGGGAACGGAACGCCTGGCTCGTCCGTTCCGTCCGATTGATATGAGCTCTACACGCCAAGGTGCACCTCCTCGGGTTGGTCCTCCGCTGGCTGCGGGGTGGTTGGTGAAAAGGTCACCGCTAAAACGCGAATGACGGCTAACAGGCTGAGAATGCCCGCCAACAGGACCCACTGAGAGGTGGCGGCGGCCTGAAACCATTGCGCGATGACTTCGGTGAGCATCACGACCAGGATCGTGTCGACGATGAAGGTTACTTTGACACGGCCTTCCGAAAGATAGGTGAGTGTGGTTTTGAAGACTTCGACCAGCGCCAAGAGGATCAACGCATCGACGATCACCTGCCGTAAGGCTTCCGCGAGAGGAGCCGTCCATAACAGGCGCAGTTCGTAGAATGTTTTTGCGACGCCGCCGGCCAAGGCGACTAGGATTGTGAAGATCAACAGGCTCAAGACCACCTGGATGCCTCTGGTCCATACCTGTACGACATCCCACCGTGTCCAGATCCGGGAGGGGGTATTGGTCCCTACGGGGAGAGCGATGCGACGTGCGTCGGCCATTCGACTGTCACTCCTTTGGTGAAGAGGGGAGGCGCCGAGGCTCGCGCCTGTCCATCGTATGTTCATCTACGGCATTGCCTCTGTCTCGTTCCGTTCATGGCCTTGACCATACCTAACCAAGATTCCCGCCTGGTCAACGGAACATGACGACCGTGTAACATTTCGTGCCGCAACCAGCCCGGGAAGCACGGTCCTCGCCCACCGCCTCAAACGGGCTGCGGGAGGGGGCGAGTTAACACACTCTTGATCCGGCACTGACGCCAGGGAAACGAGATGGGTATCTACTCAGGTGCCTCATTGGCCAACGGGCCGGAAGTGTGGCTATTGAAGGGAGATCACGTTCCATGAATCTGTCGCGCACACTCCTGGCTACCGTACTGCTGACAGGCCTAGGGCTCGCGGTGGCCAGTAGCCGTCTCGAGGCAGGAGGATCGAGCACGATCCGCATTGACGGGTCCAGCACCCTCTATCCCGTCACGGAAGCGGTGGCGGAAGAATTTCAAAAAGCGGCGCGCGGCCGCATCCGCGTGACCGTAGGTATTTCCGGCACTGGCGGGGGATTCAAGAAGTTCTGCCGCGGCGAAACGGATGTGACCGACGCGTCACGGCCGATTCTGAAAGAAGAGATCGAACTCTGCCGAGCCAGCGGGATCACCTATATCGAATTGCCCGTCGCGTTCGACGCTCTGACGGTGATCACGAACGTCCGGAACACCTGGCTGCAGCACATCACGGTGGCTGATCTGAAAAAGATGTGGGAGCCGGCGGCGCAGGGTAAGATCACACGCTGGAATCAGGTCCGACCCGAATGGCCGGATGTGCCGCTGACCCTGTTCGGGGCAGGGTCAGATTCAGGCACCTTCGACTATTTCACGGAGGCAATCGTCGGAAAAGCCAAATCCAGTCGAGGTGACTATACGGGGAGTGAAGACGACAACGTGTTGGTCCAAGGTGTGGCCGCGAATAAGGGGTCCTTGGGATACATCCCCTTCGCGTACTATGCGCCCCATGCCAAGAAGCTCAAGGCGCTGCCGATCGATCAGGGAAGGGGACCGGTGGCGCCGACCGTCGAGGCCGTGTTGCACGGAGCGTACGCACCTCTCTCTCGCCCCCTGTTCGTGTACGTCAAGGAGGCCTCGGCGACCCGGCCAGAGGTCAAGGCGTTCATCGAGTTCTATTTGACCGAGGGCGCCGCCTTGGCCCAAGAGGTGAAGTACATTCCGTTGCCTGCTTCCTTGTACGAAGCGGGCCTCCGCCGGTTTCGTGACCACCGCACGGGCTCCGCATTCAACGGCGTGCCGGATGTCGGTGTGCCGATCGCTGAGATTCTGAAACGTGACCCCAAGCCATAGGCCGGAACAGGAGGCACACATGGACAGACTGATCGGGACGACGCAAGAGATCAGCAGACCCGCATCAATAGGAATGGACACCGCTCGCTTCACGCGGAGGCGATCCTGGAAGCGGGGACTTGAAGGACTGATCGAAGGCGGACTCCTCCTGGCGGCCAGCCTGTCTGTCGCCATCACCTTCGGGATCGTTGCGATCCTGCTCTATGAATCTCTGGCGTTCTTCGCCCGCATCTCACTGATCGATTTCTTGACTGATACCCTCTGGACCCCGCTCTTTGCTGACGCCCACTTCGGAATTCTCCCTTTGGTGGCCGGCACACTCGTCACGAGCGGTGTCGGTCTGCTGCTGGCTCTTCCTTTTGGAACCGTTTCCGCCATCTATCTATCCGAGTTTGCTCCCGGATGGTTACGAGAACTACTCAAGCCGATACTTGAACTGCTTGCCGCTGTGCCCACAGTCGTCTACGGGTACTTCGCCCTCCTGGTCGTCACACCGGGATTGCAGTACCTGCTACCGGATCTGCCGGGCTTCAACATGCTCGGACCCGGCGTGGTCATCGGGATCATGATCATGCCGTTCGTCATTTCCCTGAGCGAGGACGCGATGCGGGCGGTTCCCATGTCGCTGCGGGAGTCCTCCTATGCGATGGGGGCCACCCGACTGCAGACCGCCCTCAAGGTTGTCGGACCGGCGGCAACATCCGGTATCGTTGCGGCCTATGTGTTGGCCGTCAGTCGCGCGGTCGGGGAGACGATGGTGGTGGCCATTGCCGCCGGACAAAATCCCTTATTGACCTGGAACCCGATGGAATCCGCCGCAACCATCACCGCCTACATCGTGCAGGTGGCCCTTGGAGATCTTCCCCATGGCAGCCTCGGCTATCAGAGCATTTTCGCCGCCGGACTCGTCCTCTGTCTCATGACGTTGGGTTTTAATATTCTAGGTCATCTCATGCGCCGGCGATTGCGGGAGGTGTACGAATGACGGCCCGACCCAGGCCGGAATCCGCCGGCCATCTCTTTCGCCGCAAACTGTTTGAGCGTCTGTTCATCGTTCTCGGATTGGCCACCCTATCGGGAGCCGTGCTGATCCTACTCCTCCTGTTCGGCCAGTTGTTCGTGGACGGCTTTCCACGCATCAAGTGGGACTTTCTTACATCGTTCGCGTCCCGCCGACCCAGCGAGGCGGGCATTCTGGCGGCTTGGGTTGGCACCTGTATGATCATGCTGGTGTCCACGCTCACAGGTGTTCCGGTCGGCGTCGCCGCCGCCATTTATCTTGAAGAGTACGCTCCCCGCAACTGGATGACAGACCTGATCGAAGTTACCGTGACCAACTTGGCGGGTGTGCCCTCCATCATCTACGGCCTGCTGGCATTGGGCGCCTTCGTCTATCTCTTCGGACTCGGAGACACCGTCCTGACGGCCGGCCTGACCCTGGCCCTACTGATCCTACCGGTGGTCATTGTGGCCACACGCGAGGCCATCCGCGCGGTCCCGCTCCAAGTTCGGGAGGCTGCCTACGGGATGGGGGCCAGCAAGTGGCAAACGGTCACGCATCACGTGGTGCCCTATTCACTCGCCGGGATCTTGACCGGCGTCATTGTCGGGCTCAGCCGGGCGATCGGCGAAACGGCCCCCATCATCACGATCGGCGCGCTCACATTTATCGCATTCCTCCCACCCGCGCCGGTGACGAGCGAGCCGCCCTTTGTTTCGATAGAGTGGCTCCAATCAGCGTTTACCGCCTTGCCGATCCAGATGTTTTCGTGGGTCTCCCGGCCGGGAGAGGAGTTTATGCACAATGCAGCGGCCGCGGGAGTGGTCCTGCTTCTCATGACGCTCGTGATGAACGGCGCGGCCATCGCGCTGCGCTACCGAATGCGTAAGCGGATGACCTGGTAACCAAGGAGGATTTATGCCGATACTGCGTCCACGCACAGAAGGAGAAGCCTTGATGACGGATCTGGTGTCACCCGCAGTCCCAACCGCGCTCAAGGCCGAGACGAAACACCTCTCGTTCATGTACGGCTCGGCGAAAGCGCTGAGAAACAACTCGTTGGCGGTCGGTCAGAACCAGATCACCGCGCTGATCGGACCGTCAGGCTGTGGAAAGTCCACGCTGCTCCGCTGTTTCAATCGCATGCACGACTTGTATCCCGGGAACAGTTATCAGGGCGAAATCATCCTCTATCCGGATGGGCGGAATATTCTGGCCCCCGAAGTGGACCCGATCGAGGTCCGGATGCGCATCGGCATGGTCTTTCAAAAACCGAACCCGTTTCCCAAGTCAATTTATGAGAACGTCGCCTACGGCCTCCGGGTGCGCGGCCTCGGGGCACGAGCCGTCCTGGACGAGACCGTGGAACGGGCCCTGCGCGGAGCCGCCCTCTGGGACGAGGTCAAAGACCGGCTCCACCAGACGGGCTCCTCGCTGTCCGGAGGGCAACAGCAGCGATTGTGCATTGCCCGCGCGCTGGCGACGGACCCGGAAATGCTGCTGCTCGACGAACCCACCTCAGCGCTCGACCCCATCGCCACGGCCAGCGTCGAGGAACTGCTGCTGCAGCTCAAGGAGCATGTCACGATTCTCATCGTGACCCACAACATGCAGCAGGCCGCCCGAGTCTCCGACTGGACCGCCTTCATGTATCTGGGGGAGTTGATCGAATTCGGGGCGACCAAGACGATCTTCACCACTCCCTCCAACAAGCAAACCGAAGACTACATTACCGGTCGGTTCGGATAGAGCGGAGGGCCATACCATGCCGAGACATTTCGATGAAGAGCTCGATCAACTGAAGGCCACTCTGCTGCGAATGGGTGGACTCGCGGAAGAGCAGCTCGACAAGGCGCTGTGCGCGCTGACCGAGCGGGACTCGGCCCTGGCGACGCACGTCATCGAGGAGGACGTGCATATCAACGGGCTGGACGTCGCGATCGACGAAGAGTGCATCCGGCTACTGGCGCTACACCAACCGGCCGCCCGCGACCTTCGCCTGATCACAACCGGCATGAAGATCGCCAGCGAATTGGAGCGCATTGGCGATTTGGCCGAAAGTATTTGCACGCGCACGCTGGAGTTGAACGAAGAACCACAGTTGAAACCCTATCTCGATATCCCGCGGATGGGGCACTGGGCCATGGTGATGGTCAAAGAGAGCTTGGACAGCTTCTTACACGGCGACGTTGCGCTCGCTCAAAAAGTACTCATGGACGACGATTTCGTGGACGGGTTGATGGAGCAGATTTTCCGCGAGTTGTTGAGCTATATGATCGAGGATCCGCGCACGATCTCCCGCGCCATCCGCCTCACCTTTGTCGCCAAGTCGATCGAACGTGTGGCCGACCATGCCACCAACATCGCCGAACTAGTCGTCTATCTGGTGGAAGGCAAAATCATCCGCCACACGACCCCCACGGCTTCCCGCGCCTCGCAGTAAGGTACGAGACCTCCCGATCGCCGCCGTCTCCGGATGCCCACTCGATATCGCTTGATGATCCTTCGTTCTTGTCCAACGGGGGAAGAACCAACTATGCCTAGGCAGCGCAGACCTGTTCGGCGCATCCTCGACCGTCGCGTCGAGGTGCTGTCCCCGTTTGAGCAGGCCGGCATACGGGAAGCGGTGATGCACCGAATGTTCGCTATGAATTGGGCCGACACGATAATGGCACAGAGGGTGGGACCGGACGGCCGATATGTCTCCCTGGCAGGAGTGTCAGAACAAGCCCCCTGCCACTCTCAAGAGCATCTGCTGCTGGCAGCCAGGGAAGGGCGCCTCTTGCATCCGGGGGCCAATCCCTGCGTCGCGGTCCTTCCTCTGGTGTCTTGTACCCCCAGGGGAATACGAACGGCTGGTACCCTCCGGGTGCCGCGCGGTCGTGAGCGTGAGATGCGGGACACTAGTTCCGCTTGCCAAGACGGTACACGTCGTACACGATCGAGCCGCCCAGCCACAGCGAGAAGAGTGCGATTCCCATGAGCACCGTCGTCATCAGAACTTCACCAAACTCAGGCCACATCGGATCTCCCTTCGGTTGAACCTCACGTCTCCATGGGAGGAGGGTACAGCACCACGACGGCGGCAATGTGAACGTTCCATCAGCGTTGAGTAAACTTGTGGAAGGGCTGCCTCTCCCTGGCACATGGCAGGGACAGTGAAGAGTTAACAGGCCGTTAACACAGCGATGATGGGCCAGCAATGTCCGGTGGATACGCTCGGGCCAGGACGGATGAACACTGGATCAGCGAATTGATCGACCATCTGGTCTGGCCCTATTGATGAAGGAGGAACTCGTATGACCGCACAGCCATCCCCTCAACACCGTTCATTTTGCATAGGCGCCGCATTGGCCTCCATGGGCCTCTTGTTCGGGCTCGCGCCGAACGTCTCTGCTGAAGTCCCGACCCCGCTGGACGCCCAACGAGTTGATCAACGCTTGTGGGCGTACGAAGGTGAGGCCGGCCTGTCAGGGAACTTTGTGGTGGCAGGATCGGACACCATGCAGCCGCTCTTGACCAAGCTATCGATGGAATTCCATCGCCTCCACCCGAATGCCAAGGTGGCGGTACAAGGTGGGGGCAGCGAACTTGCCATGATGCAGTTCTTAGAAGACCAGGCTGCCATCCGACGGGGGGACGCCAAGCCCCTTGGGCACCTGGTGAGTGGGCATGTCGAGTTGTTAGCCTCTTCTCGCCCCTTGTCCGCTGATGAGCTGGCCCACTTTCAATCGCGTTATGGTCATAGCCCGGTCGAAATTCCCATCGCATTGGATGCCATCGCCATCTATGTGAACAAGAACAACCCCATTCAGGGACTCACGCTGGAGCAAGTCGACGCCATTTTTGGAAAGTCTCCCAAGCGCGGGAGTAGACCGGTCAACACCTGGGGACAACTCGGAGTGGCGACGGAAAGCGGGCAAACGATTCATCGCTACGGACGTGACAAGAAATCCGGGACCCGTGCCATGTTCAAGCAGGTCGCGCTGCTGGACGGGGACTTACGGGATGATATCGCCGAAGCGCCTGGCTCAGCCTCTGAAATTCTTGATATTGGCAAAGATCCCTACGGAATCGGCTATGCCGGTATCGGCTTCCAAGCGTCCATCGTGCGCCCGGTGCCTATCTCGGAGAAGGCTGACACGCCGTTCGTCCTGCCCTCGCTGGAAACCGCGGCCGACAAGAGTTATCCGCTGGCCCGCCCTCTGTATCTCTACGCGAAGGATGAAGTGACCGAGATGAAACCGATTGTCCGGGAATTCCTGAAGTGGATCAACACGCGTGAGGGGCAGCAGGCAGTGGCGCGTGCAGGCGTCTATCCGCTGTCGGCAGACGCGGTCGCCAAGAATCTGCAGGCGTTGGGTCTTAACGCCGCGAGCCGTCCGACGACTGTCGCCCAGCGGTGATCGCAGGAGTTTCGTTGCAGGGAGCGCCCCATGCAGCCTCATGAAAGAAGCTGCATGGGGCGCTCGTTTTGTGGCAAAATCCCCGCTCGACATCATCACATGCATCGAGGTTTCCGTATGGCGACTGCCACAGCACCACGCCTGCGTCCCGAGTTTGACCGCGCCCATCCCCGACGTCGCCTCTCGGTTCTGATTCTCACTTGGATCCTGTCGATGACGGGTTGCCTCTCAGGTCCGCCTCCGATCGCCGTCTCGGAAGATCGAACCCATGGGGTGTGGCTCCAATTCGACCCTGAATCGGGACCGACCGGCTACCACCACCCGGCGACGATTCCACCCCAACGGCTCGCACAGGTCCTCCGCGGACTCACCGTCGTGCAGCGCGACGTCGTCAGCGGCTTCGATTTGTTGAGCAGCGGGAAAGGCGCACCGGCCTTTCGCGACGAGGAGGTGACCTACCTAGCTCCAATCGTGAGCCGGGCGCTTGCCAAGGCGTCTCCCAAGGACCTCGTCACTTTTTTTCTCGTCGGTGGTGGAACAGAGGACCGTACCCTTGTGACGTCGGGAGGTCTCTTTGTACGGGGAGAGCGAATACATGTTTTGTTGGCCAACGCCCGCAGTTCGGCCTACGGAATTCAGTATGAAAATACGTATCGGCTTGATCCTCGCGATACGCCCCTCCTGCCCATTGCGCCGAGAAAATTTACTGCAGGGTTTAGCCCTGTCGATGCTTGGATCAAGAACGACCAGCTTCGCGGGTCTTCTGAGTTCCGGGGCTATTCTGACGAGTCCAAATACGTGGTCATAGACTTGGGGAAACTCCAATCTCTTGGCACAAGCAGATAACCGGCATTTCATCCTTCACCGTTCCTGTCAGGCACACGAGTGAGGAGCTATCTCGCCACTTAAGCTCTTCTGAGCACTCTCACCGTTGGTTGGTGCGAGCCTGACGCGTGGCTGGATCGGCCAGCTGCTGGTTCACGCGCACCACATGCTCATTGAGTTGTGCAAATCGATACGCCGCCGTGACGCGTGGGAGCGCGTCGGCAGCGGCCTGAGTCGTCACCACCTCGCCGGCAGGCACATATCGCCCCGAAGGGATCGTCACCCCGATAATCTTTGCTCCAGGCTCGATCACGGCGTGGTCACCTACTTCAGCGTGGAATATCAGAGCCTGCATACCCACAAAGACATCCGTCCCGATCTTAGCGGGCCCATGCACTTGCGATTGATGTGCTAGCGACACCCGCGGGCCGACATAGACGGAGTAGCGTTGTCCTTGGACCTCGACCTGATGTTCCCGGATGTCTTGCCCGGCATGGAACGTTTCCAGTCCATGCACCACCACACCGTCTTGTACGTTGCTATCACCGGCAATATGGATGTGCTGCCCCTCGTCGGCACGCACGGACGCACAGGGCGCCACGAACACTCGCTCGCCCAGGTCGACGGATCCCACCACCGCCGCCAATGGATGAACGCTTGCCGTCGGGGCAATCCGGGGATGTGCGACGATAGGATTGAACGACGTCTGCACATTGGGACCCAGCCACCCCACCAACCCAACAGAAACAAGCAGGAGGTTGAGACTATAACTCACATGTAACGGTGCGACCTTCATTCCTGGGCGTTCCTTTCTTTGGGCTAGGTGGTGCCGATACTCGTCGTGGATTGGAGATGGCTGCAATTGGATTGCACGTGACTATTTGCGGATGCTTGAGCGGCTTGCGCGGTCAAGGAGTGGGAAACAGACCGGACCGCCCACGCACACGGGGAAGGAAAAGGGAAGGCCGGGGACACTCGAAGCCGGCCTTCCCAGGGGCAATCCAGGGGCCGCGCCACTAGTTCCAGAACCAAATCACCTGGAACCGCAGGAGGTTTCCGTACGTATCTTCCTGGCGACCTGGCGTGCAGTTCGTCGTCGCCGTGCAGGCGCCGATGTTATTGGCCGTGTTGAACACATTCAAGCGTTGGGTAAAGGTGTAGGCCACCGTGATTTCCCATTGTGGATCGGGCTGCCAGGCGATGCCCATTTCCACCTCATGCATGCGGTCGTCCGGTGCACCGGTTTGAAATTTCAACCCTCCGTAGTATTCTTGATAACGGGCATAGATGTTCGCCAGCCCCGTATCGGAATACTTCCACTGGTAGTGGCCCTGCACATAACCACCACGGAGTGAACTCTCACGCACGATGCCATCGTCACCCCGTTTCGGTCCCCGCCCCACCACGTATTCGGCAATAAATCCCCACGGCTGTGGCGGGTAATACACGAAGAAGTTCAATCGTTCGTCCGTCATGTTGCGGGAACTGGTACTGCGGCTCTCATTCAAGGAGAACAGGGTGTTGCCGGTTGCCACGGTCCCATAGTTGACATTGAAGGTCCCGCGGTTGGCGTTCATGCCCACTTCCATTAGGCGGCCGCCGGGCAATTCAAACGGCCACGCGAGGCGAACACCGACACGCTTGTCTTCGTTTCGCTCCACGTTGTTCAACCCCTGCGCATTGTCGACCGTAATGTTGAGCACGCCATAGTCCCCTGGGCCATACATGTAGTCCAGCATCTGCTTGAATCGTTGCTGGGCCACTTTCGGTGTCCACATGAAGGCCACACCCATGTCACGCTCACTTGGTGCGCAACTGTTGGTGGCATCCGCCCGGTCGATGGCCATTCGTTGGCGGCTGGCCTGCCAATTGTCCCAGGAGCAGGGGACGCGCTGAAGACCTGCGCGAATGCGATACTCCTTGCCCTTGTCGAAGTAGTAATCTCCATAGGCGTCCCGCATGGACAGCGCATGTGTGTTTCCGCTGATATTCGACGCCATGTCCGGTTGAATAAAAAACGCCACATGGTCAGACACTTGACCGGTCACCACCCAGCGAATGCGCCGGAAGAAGAAGCCTGGTTGTGCGCCGTTGTTTTTTCCGCCGACCGAAGCGTCGTGGTAGGTCCGGAGTGCCCCATTGCTCTCCGCGTTGTAGCGCATCATGCCGTAGCCATACATATTGATCCGCTCAAACCAGCGGGCGCTGCCGGTAAACTCGGCGACGATAGAACGCTCGCTGGCACGCCGTTCCTCGTCGGCCTTGATGCGGATCCAATCGTCCACCGAAATCAACCCCTTTTCGAGCATGACATCTTCTAGGGAACTGGCTTCGACGCTTTCAGCCCCACGCCGAATCATTCCGCCGGGGGCGGCGATTGAATCCGCCACAGGTTTGACCTCCGCTGCCTGCATCCTTGGCAAGGCGGGCGCTGCGTCTTGCGCTCTGGATAACTCCGGCATGAGGATCGAAAGCAGAGCCCATACAAGCCCGGCTATCAGGCTGCCGCCTCGAACCGTCCACTGGCGCAAGACCACATTCCACCTCCCTGCGCGCCCCGTTCCTCCTCGCATCCTCACGAGAACCTCCTTTTTTGCAAAATGACGCCCAACTCCCTAGTACAACTTGATCGTAACGCGACTATAGTGTGCCGCGATCCCATGTCACCGATTTCACGGTTCGGTTACATTCTCGTTAACTTTGTAGGCCTGGTCGGCCGATCTTCCTTAACCCTTCCGTCCACACCCCATCATCCTTTAACGATTCTGTAACCAGCCAGTGATGGAACCACAACCGCGAGGCCCTAACATGGACGTGTTTCGTCACCCGGGGAGGATCCATGCCACTGCCGTCCCAACACGTGTTGGCCTTTACACGCTCCCACGCGCTCGCGCATGCGCTCCAGACACGGTTGCCTGGAAACGGCTATGATCTATCGGTGGTGCGTTCGCCTGAGGAGTTGGAGGCCAAGTGTGTCCCGCCGCCGCCCGCCCTGGTCCTGGTCGACCGCAGCGACGTGGCACTGGGCCGCATTCGGGAGGCATTGACGAAACAAGCCGTGCCGCTGGTGCTCCTGCAGCCGCCGGGGAGTCCGTGCAAGGACGAGGACTGTGCCGACGACCTTGTTGCCGGCGTGGACCAGGTAATCTGCACGCCAAGCTTCCGCGAAGTCATCGCTCGAATTCGGTCGATCCTACGCCGACAGACGTTCTCGGCTGCTCGGTCTGCCCAGTATCGCGTGGGCGCGCTCGTCATGGATCTCGACCGCCACGAGGTCACTCTGGATGGTCGCAGCGTCGCGTTGACGCCGAAGGAGTTTCTCATCCTCCAGCACCTGATGCAGTCGCCACAGCGGGTCTTCAGCCGCCAGGAACTGCTCAATTTGGTCTGGGGTGAGGACTACGCACTGGAAGAGCACACGCTCGACGTGCATATCTACGGCCTGCGGCAGAAGCTGGAGCCCGACCCTCCCAGGCCCCGCTTCCTTGCGACGGTCCGTGGGGTAGGGTACAAGCTTCTAGGGGGATAATCAGCGGGACAGGACGCAAGCGTGGAACGGTGGCCGGCAGACGAGAGGCGGGGAGGCCGGCACGAATGCCGCCGACCACTCCCCGCGGGCCATGCTCGCCTGGGCGTTCAGCACCTAGAACGTATCGCGCGCAACCGGGTCCAGAACATCCCTGACAGAGAGCACCCCTACCATGTGTTCCCCCTTGCGCACGGCCAAGTGACGTGTCCGGTGCGCCTGCATCAATCCGGCCGCTTCTGTGATCGGACGTCGCTCATCGATACTGATGATCGGCGCGCTCATAATCTCGCTTACCGATGTGCTGCGCAGATCCAGTCCCTGGCCAAGACCCTTCCGGATGATGTCCGGCTCGGTGACGATCCCCACCACTTCCCCGTTTCGGCGCACGAACAGGCTGCCGACGCGACGAGCCGCCATGAGGCGCGCCGCTTGACTGATAGTCGTCGCGGCTTCCACGGTGACCAATTCCGATGTCATCAATTGTCCCACTTTGACCATTGCTCCTCCTTCGTGGCGTTGTGTGCGTGCTCGACGAAGGGTAGCCAGCACCCGCAACACAGACATGACGGCTCCGTTAGGCCTGTGTAAACTTCCTCAAGCGGGGATCGCTGGGTTCGGGTGGGAGCAGCCAGTGTGTCGCTGCCAGCGAACAGGAACGGGGGCGAACCTATTTGACGGTAAACCGCACGCTCCGGTTCTTCTGCCAACACTCCGGATTGTGCTCCAAACAGAGGGGTCGATCCTTCCCGTAGCTGACGACGTTGATCATGGATGCCGTCACACCGAGCGACTCCAGATACCGCTTCACGGCTCGCGCGCGGCGTTCCGCCAACACCATATTGTAGGCGGAGGTGCCGACCTCATCACCCCGGCCCTCCAGTAGAATCTGGCTGACCGTCGTGTCCTTCGTCAGATTCCGGGCGTTGGTTTCCACTGCGGCAGCCGCATCGATTCTCAAGGCGAACTGATCGAAGTCAAACAGGACGTCGAGCAAATAGGGTGTTTCAGGTTCAGCCGGTGGAAGTGGAAGCACGGGGACGGCACGGGCCACCTCCAGCGGCACCTCCTTGACCGGGGACTCCACGACTTGCTCGGGCTTCTGTTCTCCGCTTGCCTTGGGGCCTTCCTGCTCACTGCCGACTTGCGTGGAACGGGTTGCGCAGCCGTGACCCTGGACGAGAACAGCCAGGACGAGAACCGCCAGCCACCACGAGGCACGAAGGTCTACCATGGGAGGGCTCCTTTTCGACCGGACGTCGGATTAGGGCAGGGAGAGATTCTGCAACGTTTCATACACCGAAAGTGGCCGGTGAAGCAAATCCCATCGCAAAATCGTGAGCGAGTCCTGCACGTAGGCAGGGGTACGCATTCCATTCAAGACCACCGTCACTCCGGGGGTGCTGGCCGTCACCCACAGGGCCTGGCGCGACAGCGGTTCAGCCTGCCGCTCAGCAGGAACTTGCGTGGCCAGCGCGGCCCGTATCAGATGCACGCGCCGCTGACTCCGTTCGGCAGCTTCATGGCGGAGGATCCTGAGCAGGTGAAGGAGTTGTGGCACGTAGCGCTCGCGCCATTCCTTCCATCGCTCGGCCAGATCTCCCGTCAGCACCTGCCCCAAGGCACGGATGACCTGCGACAGATGGGGCGAGATCATCTGCGCCTCCACATGCTCCCAATGTTCCAGCCCGTCCACCTGCGGACGGACTTTCGCCAACTCGTCGGCCCAGGGGAAATACTCGATCGGCGGGAGTCCCTGCCCGGCGTGGGGCACATGGGGAGCCAGATGCGCGCGATACTCCTCCTCAAGCACCGCGACCGTGCGGCGATAGGATTCGAAGTCGCCCGAAACCGGTTCCAGCGGTACGTCGGCCAGTCTTAGGACACCGCCCTGCTTCGCGGACCTGACAGGAATCGCATTCAGCGGCCGATTGACCAAGACGGCCAGCTGCCGACGCTGCGCAGCGGCTAAGACCGTGTCCTGCCCGGTGGCACCCGTATTCGGAACCAAGACCGCCCCGGACTCAAACACATTCAACGGACACTGCAGGACCTGGAAATGGCAGGTCGTCTGGCCGGCCACGGCCGCCGCGGCCTCAGCCGCTTCGTACATTCGAGAGAGCGACGTGCTCGCCGGATCATCGGCCGCTCCGATGACCGTATTCGAGGAGACTCCGTAGGCACGCAATCGCCCTGCCACGACCTGCTGCTCCAGATAAGTGAAGGCATTCTGCAGCCGTCGATAGAAGTCGGCCCGCACGTTCCCCAGATCGGTCTCACCACGCTGTTTGGCGTCGAGCAGGAAGTATTCGGGGTTATGGAGCAGGCACACATCCAGCGTCTGAAGGCCTAGCCGATCCAGCGAGGCGTCGAGTTGATCGGCAAGGAATTCCGGATGCAGGCAGTGCCAGAGACCGTCGGCATAGGTGACCATTTCAGGATAGGGGCGACCGCTTCGTTCCCGCTCCTGAGCTTGCGCATGATTGCGTCCTTGCACGTAGCCGATTTTTGAGACTACAATCACGTTGTCCCGTGTCAGCTCGTGCTTGCGAATCAACTCCGCCAACACCAGCCCAACCAGCCGCTCGCTGTCGCCATCGGCATAGTTCGTGGAGGTATCGATGAGGTTACAGCCGTTGCGAATGGCCGCGATGAGCGCCTCGCGGTGCCCTGGTTCCTGCGTGTCGATTCGATAGCAGCCGAATCCCACTCGGCTCGTCGTCCAACCGGTTCTTCCAAAGGCCACGTATCCGCCGGCCGCCGGAGAGGAGGGTCCGGAGCCTCCGATCTGGCGAACCGCGTAGGCGGCTGTGCCGCCCGGAGTCGCCGAACCGGCCGTTCGTGCCCCAGCCAGTGCGCGCTCGCGCGGCGGTCTATCGACCGGGCTCGGCGGGCGCACACCGAGCGCCGCCGCAAGTGCCTCCGGGTCCGTCACCGGGGCCTGGCACGAAAAATTGCGGCACACGTATACTGCGGCCCGTCCCCGCACCAACGTCTTCCCGGCCAGCAAGGGCACGGTACTGGCGGCAGTGTCGGGATCCTGATGGGCAAGGATTCGATTGGGGAGGAAGTGCCGTCGCAGCGCCGCCATGAGCGCCTCATAGTCGGAGGCCCCGGGCCGGCCAACCATGGCGACTTCCACCGGACCTTCCAAGAGCAAGTCGGCCACCAGGAGACTCTTGGCAAAGGCGCGCGGGTATCGTCCCATGGCGCGACCATAGACCCGAATGGCGCTGGCCGCGGTCTCGCGCCACTCCTGGCGGTCGAGATGATAGGAGAGGCGAGCCAGCACCGAGGCCGCCACGGCGTTGGCGCTGGGCGTGGCCCCATCCGGCCCCTCCCGCCCGCGCACGATCAGGGTTTCATGATCGCGGCCGGTCGTGAAGAACCCGCCGCGTTCTTCGTCCCGGAAGTCGCTCTGGATCCGTGCGGCAAGGTCGCCGGCTGCTCTCAGATACTCTTCCGTTCCGCCGGCCTCGTACAAATCGATCAGGCCCTCGGCCAGGCAGGCATAGTCTTCCAGACATCCCGCATGCTGGGGGCGGCCGACCCGATAGGTCCGCCATAAGCGGCCATCCGCGTGGCGCATGCGCCCCAACAGAAAATCGGCTGCGGCCGCCGCCGCCTGCACATAGCAGGGTTCGCCCAGGATGCGGCCGGCTTCGGCCAACGCACTGATCATGAGCCCGTTCCACGCCACAATGACCTTGTCGTCCAACCCTGGCGGCACACGACGCGCGCGGGCCGCATAGACGAGTGGCTTGGCGCGATCGAGACTGACTTGCAACGCCTCTGGAGCCAGACCGAGTCGATGCGCGACCGAGTCCAGCGGCTCCGGCGTATTCGGGATACTGGCGTGCTCCCAATTCCCGGCGGGCGTGATGTCGTAGTAGGCGCAGAAACGCCGGGCCTCCTCGTCGTCACCGATCGCAGTTCGAATCTCCTCCGGCTTCCAGACAAAGAACTTGCCCTCCACCCCTTCGGAATCCGCGTCCGTCGCCGAATAAAACCCGCCCTCGGGTCCGGTCATTTCACGGAGGACATAGTCGAGCGTCTCCCGCACGACCCGTTCGTATCGAGCGTCCCCGGTGACCTGACAGGCCTCGGCATAGACCTTGGCCAACAGCGCATTGTCGTACAACATCTTCTCGAAATGCGGCACCAACCACCGGTCGTCCGTGGAATAGCGGGCGAACCCGCCGCCGACATGATCGTAGATCCCCCCGGCGGCCATGGCATCGAGCGTTTTCTGCACGATTTGTAGCAGGCCGGAATCCTGCCGACGCTGGGCCATGCGCAGCAGGAGCGACAATCCCGTCGCAGGAGGAAACTTGGGGGCCTGGCCGAATCCGCCGTACCGCGGGTCAAATTCCTCCCGATACTGCGCCACGGCCCGCTCCAATTCGGCATCGCCGACGGACACCGGTGCGGCCACGTGCAGGTCGTTGCGCAGCCGCTGGGTGAAGGTGCCGGCCTGCTCCCGCAGACTCGCTCGATCCCGCTCCCAGACCTCCGCCACCTTGCTCAGGACCGTTCGAAACCCAGGACGCCCGTACCGGTCGGTCGGGGGGAAATAGGTTCCCGCGTAGATCGGCTGTTGTTCCGGCGTCAGAAAGACCGTCATAGGCCACCCACCGTGCCCATGATTCATCGCCACCGTGGCTTGCATATAGATCTCGTCGAGATCGGGACGTTCTTCACGGTCGACCTTGATACAGACGAAATGACGGTTCATCAAGACGGCGGTCTGGTCGTCTTCGAACGACTCGCGTTCCATCACATGGCACCAATGGCACGACGAGTAGCCGATCGAGAGCAGGATCGGCTTGTCCTGCGCCCGTGCATGGTCGAACGCCTCGGGGCCCCAGGGGTACCAATCGACCGGGTTGTACGCGTGTTGCAGCAAATAGGGGCTGGTTTCGTGAATCAGCCGATTGGCACGTCTGGTGTGGGCGGTGGTGCTCATGGAGACACCGTAGCATCCGACTGGGGCCTGGTTCAACGCCAACGCTCACGCTGCCAGGATCTGTGCTATGGTTACAAGAGGAACCCGTTATGGTGGACATCGGGCCCTACTCGAACTACCGCCTGACCGCCCGCTTGGAGTTGCGGAACCGTCCGGGTATGTTCGCGCAGGTGGCCGCCGTGCTGGCAGAAGAGAACGCCAACCTTGGCGCGGTGGATATCGTCTCCGCCTCCGCCGACCGTATCGTCCGAGACATTACCTTCGAAGTTCACGACGAGGAGCACGGGGAACGGGTCCTCACACGCCTCAATTCAATCCCGGACATCCGGGTCCTCTCCGCATCCGATCGCATCTTCCTCTTCCACCTGGGCGGCAAGATCCGGGTGGAAAGCCGCTATCCGCTGACGACCAGAAATGTCCTGTCCATGGCCTACACCCCCGGAGTCGGCCGCGTGTCGCAGGCCATTGCGCGGGATCGGTCCAAGGTCTACGCCCTCACGACCAAACAGAACAGCGTGGCGATCGTCACCGACGGCTCCGCCGTGCTGGGACTCGGCAATCTTGGTCCGGAGGCCGCGCTGCCCGTCATGGAAGGGAAGTCCATGCTGTTCCGGGAATTGGCCGGCATCAATGCCTGGCCCATCTGCCTGGCCACCCAGGATCCCGATGACATCGTCCACATCGTCCAGTGCATTGCTCCGAGCTTCGGCGCCATCAATCTCGAAGACATTGCTGCCCCGCGTTGCTTCGAGATCGAACGGCAGCTTCGATCGTCGCTGGATATTCCCGTGATGCATGACGACCAGCACGGGACCGCGGTGGTGATTCTCGCGGCGCTCACCAACGCCTTGAAGATCGTAGGGAAATCCATGGGGGAGGTGCGCATCGTGGTGAACGGTCTCGGGGCCGCCGGTACCGCGTGTTGCCGCATCCTCCTGGCCGCCGGCGCGCGGCATGTGCGGGGAATTGAACCGGAAGGGATCGTCTTGGACGGCGACATCGAGCACCTGCGTGCCTCACGGCATGATCTCCAAGCCGCCCTCCACAAGGATCGGCCGAGTGGCATGCTGCAGGATGCCTTGCGGGGGGCCGACGTTTTCATCGGCCTGTCCGTGGGCAATATCCTCACACCGGAAGACCTGTCGTTGATGCATCCGGAACGGATCGTGTTTGCTTTGGCCAACCCGGATCCGGAGATCGCGCCGATGAAGGGCGACTCGCTCTCACGCGTGTTCGCCACCGGCCGTTCGGACTATGCCAATCAGATCAACAATGCACTGGCCTATCCCGGCATTTTTCGCGGCACGCTCGACGTGCTGGCCCGTGAGATCAACGAGCCGATGATTCTGGCCGCCGCCTATGCGCTTGCCGACATCGTCACGCCCGGCGCGCTCTGCGAGGACTACATCATCCCCAGCCTGTTCGACAAACAGGTCGTCCCTGCCATTGCCAAAGCCGTGGCAGCCGCAGCCCGGGAGACCGGTGTCGCCCGCCGAGGCGAACGTCCGCCCGAGGATCTGCCGCCGGCGTAGCCCCCGGACCGTGTCTGCGCGACCTCACCCGACTGTGCTAGAATCACTTCGCGTCACGGCCCACGCCCGGTTACGATGGCTTTTGATCACCGAAAATTGCTCAAGTTCCAAAGCGGCATGCGGCGTCGAATCGACCTCCTGCGGTCGCGATCCGAATCGAGCCTCGACTTTGCCATCGAACACATGATGGAAGCGAGGACCGACAGCTATTTCCGCATCGAACAGGGTCTGGAGGAGATCGGCCGTTCCTTGACCTCCATCGAAGAGGAATTGGACGTCGTCCGCGACTTGTCGAACGCCATCCGGTTGGAATCCCGGCTGGAATTCATGGAGGACCGCTGGGACGAGATGGACAGCGAGGTCCGCGAGCGCCCACGCCGCCGGAAGAAGAAGTTCAACCTGGCGGACTTCCTGAAGACCGCCGGTGGCCAATCGGCATGGGACGGGAACAACCCGGAGGGGGGAATCCGGACGACGTTCGAGGCCTATGCCGCATTGGGGCTTGAGGAGGGCAGTTCGCTGCTGGAAGTCACACGGGCCTTCCGCCTGAAAGCCAAGGGGCTCCATCCGGATGCCAACGACGGCGACCGCAGCCACGAACCGGAGTTGCGGCGCATTATCGAGGCCTATCAGTTGTTGAAGGAGGCCTTGAGCCTCTCGAATGTCGAACCGGCTCGCCCGCCGGATGCGCATTACCGCCCACAGGAGTAACCCGGTGCCACACCATCCCGACCACTATATCGATACGCCCGAAGCACTCGACCGCTTCATCGGCCGGTTGCGCGAGGCCCGGCGCATCGCATTCGACACGGAATTCATCGGCGAGGAGACGTTCACCCCTCGACTGGAATTGATCCAGATCAGCACGGGCGAGCATCACGCCGTACTCGATTTCCCTGTGTTGCAGAAACGGGGCGACCTCTCCCGGCTGTGGGAGATCATCGCCTCGGATACCATCGAAAAGGTGGTGCATGCAGGACGCCAGGATTTGGAAATCGTCGCCGCCCACACGGGTGGAATTCCTCGCCCTTTTTTCGACACGCAAATAGCCGCCGCCATGCTCGGCCATGGGGCCCAGATCGCGTACGCGAACCTGGTCCAGCGCGTCCATGGGACTCGTCTGTCCAAATCCCATACATTCACCAACTGGAGCCAGCGTCCACTCTCCGAGGAGCAAGTGGCCTATGCCTTGGAGGACGTTCAATACCTCCTGCCGATTCACGACCACTTGGTCGACCGGCTTCGTGATTTGGGACGCTTGGACTGGGCGGTCGAAGAATTCCGGCGCCTGGAAACAGCCGTCCTCGAAAAGGAACGGGGGACACAGGAGCGGTATCAGCGTATCCGGGGGTGGGACAACTTGAAGCCGCGCCAGGCCGCCGTCTTGCGCGCGCTGTCCAACTGGCGCGAGTCCGAGGCCCGGCGGCGTAACGTGCCGCGAGGGCGGGTCATGCGCGACGAAGTCCTGCTGCAGCTGGCCCGCCAAGCCCCCACCAAGCCGGACGAACTCCGAGGGCTCCGCGGTCTGCATCCAGGAGAAGTCGAACGAAACGGGGAGGCCTTGGTCCGCGTCATTCAGGAAGCCCTGGCCCTGCCTCGGGCGGAATGGCCGGCCCCGCCACCGGAGCGCCGTGCCGAACCCGAATCAGCCGGGCAACTCGACTTGTTGCAAGCCGTCCTGAAAACGCGCGCCGCGGAAGCCGACATCGCCCCCACGCTCTTGGCCACGTCGGCCGATCTTCAGAAGCTACTGGAAGAGCGGGAGCCAGGCTCGCTGCCCGCGATTCCCGTGCTGGACGGATGGCGCCGTCTGTTGGTCGGCAACGTGCTGCTCGACGTGCTGGCGGGACGCATCGTCGTACGCATCGACCCCAGCACAGGGAAACTGCTTCTGTCCGAGGCCTGACCGCCCTCGGCCGTTTTCCACCAGCCGGGCAAGCGTGCGCTCTAGCTGAGCAATGTTTGCACGCGTTCAGCCGGGCGCGCCAGGAGCACCTGGTCGCCCTTTTTCACCAGCGGGCGTTGAATCAAATCCGGGTGCGCCACCATCGCGGCGATCAGTTCATCATCGCCCAAAGTTTGATCGGCCAGGCCCAGCTCCTGATAGAGATCTTCCTTCGTTCGAAGAACCTCCCGAGGGGAAAGGCCAGCCTGGCGCAAGAGTGCCTTGAGTTGGTCGGCCATGAATGGCGTCTCGTAGTAATTGACGGTGGTCAGATCGACCCCTGCATCCTTGAGCATCTGAACCGTGTGCTGACACGTGGAACACGTCGGCTTCTGATAAACCGTGACCTTGGGCATGACTACGTCCTTTCGTCTGTCGGACCCTCAAACCCGTCCGGGGGGCATGGAACCACTTGACGGGCGAATTCCCCCTGTTACATCCTTAGATCGTCACACCATTGCGCGGGAGGCTCATGCAGCCGATGGCAGCCATGTTGAGTGTTGGAACCAGTACCACCGGAAACTTCGCCGTCGCAACCCACGAGGTGCGCACCTTGCGTGACCTGCGCACCAAGCGCAAGGGGCAACCCGTCTACGTGGTCGGCCACATTCCCGAACGCAAAGGGTCGGAAGCGACCTTTGAGCTGTTCAATGTCCGGCTGGGTGTCGTGAAATTCGAGGACGGAACCACCATCGGGTACGACCCGGTGGAATTGTTGCTGCCCACCGAAATCGACGAGAAAGGTGTGGCCTACTTCGAAATCCGAACCTGCGCCACCTGCGAGCAGATCTTCCCGCTCACCTCTGCCGAATACAACGCTGACGTCGAACCGACCGCCTGTCCGGCTTGCCGGGACTAGGCACGCATCCGTTCGCCGCCGGCCCGGGCCGCCGCTGCCGGACTCCGTCGACTAATCCACCAACGGCGCAACTTCCACCGCTTTCTTGATCAGGCAATCACCAGCGATCGACTGCAGCCCCATCGGCAACATGCTGGCATCGAGCGCCTTGGCCGAGAGGACCTGAAAGCCCTCGGGAGCCTTCCGGACCTCGGCCCGCAACGAGTGACAGATCTCCAGGCTCCGCCAGACCGGATTGGTGACGACTCCTTCCACCGGCAGCAATTTCGTCTCCGAGACCACGCCCTCGAACATCACGTGCGCGGTGATCACCGTCCGGTCCTTGGGAGGTTTGGTCACCACGGCAAACAGAAAGGGCTCGTCACGATCCTGTCCGCTTGCCAGAGCCGGGCCAAGCAGGGCGATCAGCGCCACGACCATCGCAGAGACGCAGCTTCGTGAGTTCATCTCTAGGGCTCCGCAGCAGGTGAGGGAAGACTCTCCATCCGTGCGGCGGGCAGTGATCCCGGCCCTGCCGACGGCTTCACGGGGTTAGGGCCGCCATGTCCGATGGCGCTAGCTCCCACCCGACGTTCGCCTGAGGAGAGACGTTCTCCCACGGTCCCTGGGGGAGGCGTGCGAATTTGATCGTCCCGCACGGCCCACCATAGCCCCAGCGCCGCAACGGCCGATCCAATCAGAAGGAGGATCCGCACCACAGACGACACCCCCCGAATTCGCCCGGCCACCGCGGGAAGCGATGATCCGTGGAAATGAGTATGCCAACCCCATGGAGTTCATTTCAAGATCACCCCGAGGCAGGCGTCCACACTCGGAGGCCACCTCTCGACAGGCGAAGACAAAGGGGAGAAAATAGCACTCGCTTTGCTGACCAGACCGAGAGGTTCTCTATGCCACACGATTTCATGCCCGGCCTAGCCGGCGTCCCAGCCGCCACTTCCGCGATCAGCGATGTCGACGGACAACGCGGCATTCTCGAGTACCGCGGGATCCGAGTGGAAACGCTCTGCGCCGAATCCTCCTACTTGGAAACGGCCTACCTACTGCTGTACCACCGCTTGCCCACGAAGGCCGAACTCGCGCAGTGGATGGCGGATGTGACGCACCACCGCCGCATCAAGTTCCGCATCGTTGACCTGCTCAAGTGCCTTCCGGAACATGGCCACCCCATGGACGCGCTGCAGGCAGCGGTTGCGGCCCTTGGCATGTTCTATCCGGGACGACACGTCAAGGACATCCAGAACAACTACTGGTCTGCGGTCCGCCTCGTGGCCAAGCTACCTACGATTGTGGCCGCTTGGGCGAGGTTGCGGCGGGGCGATGACCCCATCCCCCCGCAGGACGGGTTGGAGTTCAGCGACAATTTCTTCTACATGCTGAACGAGGAACGGCCCCATCCCCTCTGGACCGAGATTTTCGATGACTGCCTGATTCTGCACGCCGAGCATACGATGAATGCGTCCACCTTTACCGGATTGGTGACGGCCTCGACATTGGCTGATCCCTATACCGTGGTGTCCTCCTCCATCGGGGCCTTGAAGGGTCCGCTGCACGGAGGCGCCAACGAAGAAGTCGTGACGATGTTGCGGGAGATCGGCTCGCCCCACGAAGCGCGCGCCTACGTGGAACGCACCCTCACAAGCAAGAAGAAGCTCATGGGGTTCGGGCACCGCGTCTATAAGGTCAAAGACCCGCGGGCCACTGTGCTCCAAACACTCTGTCAGCGACTCTTCCAGGAGTGCGGCAGTTCACCTCTCTACGAGACGGCCCTTGCAGTGGAGCGCGCGACGGCAGACCTGTTGGGCGGGAGGGGGATTCACCCGAACGTCGATTTCTATTCGGGCATCATTTACGACAAGATGGGAATCGACCTCGATCTGTTCACCCCGTTGTTCGCCATGGCGCGTGTCTCCGGCTGGCTGGCGCACTGGCTGGAACAGCTGCGCGACAACAAACTGTTCCGCCCTGACCAGATCTATGCCGGAGAGCATAACCGGCCGTACGTTCCCCTGTCGGAACGGTAGCCGGCCCCCCTTGACTCCGTCGGCGCCTGCTTTACCTGTGTATCAGTAGGAAGCGGGCGTAGCGCTACCGCAGTGTAACCAATACCATCGCTCCTCCCGGCAAGGGAGGGGGCAGGCAAGGAGGGGTCTCTATGACACTCGTACGCTGGGATCCGTTTCGTGAATTGGAAGCCATGTCTGATCGGTTGAACCGCATGATCGCACGACCGACGGCTGCCAGTCAGGGGAAGGAAACCTTGACTGTGGCGGATTGGATGCCGACGGTGGATATCAGTGAAACCGACGGCGAATATCTGATCAAGGCCGAACTGCCCGAAGTGAAAAAGGAGGACGTCAAGGTCTCCGTTGAAAACGGCGTTCTGACGCTGCAGGGAGAACGGCGGCAAGAAAAGGAAGAGAAAGGTAAGCGGTTTCATCGGGTCGAGCGGTCGTACGGCACCTTCGTGCGAAGCTTTACCCTGCCGGAATCGGTGGACGAGGCGGGAGTCAAAGCCGAATACAAAGACGGCGTACTCGCGCTGCACCTTCCAAAAACCGAGAAAGTGAAACCCAAGACGATCGAAGTCAAGGTCGCCTAATCACGCCGCCTTCGGCCAACCATGACGGCCCGCCTGAGGCGGGCCGTCGCGTTTCCGGTCAGATTTCCTCCCTCGTCGTCTCCGGTTCCATCCCTGTTCGGTTTCCGCGCCATCCCCTCGGGGGCACTCGCCGCGCGAGCCCCGACCGTTTCTACCCCACGCACTCTTGTGCAACCACGGGGTCCAACGCTATCATGCGCCGGCAATCACTCGAACCCTTTGTATGGAGTTTCGCGCATGAAGAAGTCGTCCCGCGTGTCATCCTCTGGCGCAGCGTCCACCTCGACAGAAGCCACTCGCATCGAACGCGACACCATGGGAGAGTTGGCTGTTCCCGCGACCGCGTACTACGGCGTCCAAACGGCCCGAGCCATTGAGAATTTCCCGATCAGCCCCTTGCGGATTCCCAGGTCGATGATTCGGGCGATGGGCCTCATCAAGCGGGCGGCCGCCGCCATCAACCATTCCTTGGGGCTTCTGGACAAGAAGCAGACAGAGGCGATCAAGCAGGCGGCGACCGAGGTTGTCGACGGCAAACTGGATGCGGAATTTCCTGTGGACATTTTCCAGACCGGGTCCGGAACCTCCACGAACATGAATACGAACGAGGTCATCTCCAACCGAGCCACAGAACTGGTGGGGGGCGTCCGCGGTAGCAAGTTGGTCCACCCTAACGATCACGTCAACCTGGGGCAGTCGAGCAACGACGTCATTCCCACGGCCATTCACATCGCCGCGGCTGAAACGATGCAGCAGCAGTTAATTCCGGCCCTGACGCGGCTGTACAAGGCGCTGGACCGCAAAGCAAAGGAATTCGACAAGATCGTCAAGATCGGTCGCACGCACCTGCAGGACGCCACGCCGGTCCGGCTCGGCCAGGAATTCGGCGGCTATGCCAGGCAAATTCAGCTTGGGATCGCCCGCGTGAAACGGGCCCAGGAGGCGCTTCGCGAAGTGGCGCTCGGTGGCACCGCCGTGGGCACGGGTCTGAATTGTGATCCCAAGTTTTCTCGGAAGGTGCTCGCCATTATTTCCAAAGAGACCGGCTGCAGCTTCACCGAGGCGTCGAATCACTTCGAAGCCCAATCGGCGCAGGACTCGCTGGTCGAGGCCAGCGGGCACCTCCGCACCGTCGCCGTCAGCCTGATGAAGATCGCCAATGACATTCGCTGGTTGGGGTCCGGACCCCGCTGCGGGCTGGGAGAGATTACCCTGCCGGAGACTCAGCCTGGATCGTCGATCATGCCGGGGAAAGTCAATCCGGTCATCGCAGAGTCCGTCACGATGGTGTGCGCGCAGGTGATCGGCAACGACGTCACGGTAACGGTCGGCGGACAGGCGGCCAACTTCGAGTTGATCGTCATGTTGCCGGTGATGGCCTACAATCTCCTCCAATCCATCGAGTTGCTGGCCACCGCCGCAAACAATTTTACCGCCAAGTGCATCGAGGGTATCAAGGCCAATGAGGCGCGCTGCCAAAGCTTGATCGAAGAAAGCCTGGCCATGTGTACGGCGCTGGCTCCGGAGATCGGCTATGAGGCCGCCGCCAAGCTGGCCAAGGAGGCGTACAAGTCAGGGAAAACAGTCCGCGGGGTGGCCAAGGAACAGAAAGTGCTGCCCGAAAAACGCCTGAACGAGCTGCTCGATCCCTGGCGCATGACTGAACCGGGCGGTCCGATCGGTAGCGCCGGGGGCTGAGTGGGGATGTCGGATCCGTATCCATGCGTCCAAACGGAGTAGGAAGGAGTGCCACGATGCCTGGTTCATCACATGTCGGGGGACCGTCTTGGCTCTATCAGTTGATCTCCGGTTTGAATCTGCGGTTTCCCACCCTCTTCCTGGTGTTTCTCGGGTTGACGATGGTCGACCTCATTACCCCGGACCCGATTCCGTTTATGGACGAACTGCTGATGGTCATCCTCACGATCCTGCTCGGACTCTGGAAGGAGCGACGCGCCGCGCGTCGGGAGCGGCCCCCAAAGATCGTCAACTGAATGTCTCGACTGCCCGCTGGCCTCTCCCTTGGTTTGGGCAGTGGACGCGACTCCCGCCGTGAAGAAATTCTCCACGTTGCCTTTACAGCATAAAATCCACTGTGCTAAAGTCCGCGAAACTGTTGGGGTTCTGGACACTTTCTAATCACCTTTCCCAGGATACAAGGCATGAGCGCACAGAATTCGCACGTAGTCATTGTGGCCGGAGCCGGACCTGCCGGCTTGGCCGTCACGGCTAGCCTGGCCAAGGCCGGGCATGACGTCATTGTTCTCAATCGGGACGTGAAATTCGGCGGACTCGCGGAATATGGGATTTTCCCGGCCAAGACGAAGCTGAGGGGAGGGCTGAAGAAGCAATATTGGGACATGTTGTCCCTGCCCAACGTCCACTATTTCGGCAATGTGTCAGTCGGTAACGGGAAGGATCTGAGCGTCACGGATCTTCGTGGCCTTGGGGCCAGTGCGGTGGTGTTCGCCATCGGAGCCCAGGGAACCAAAGCCATTGGGGTGGAAGGGGATTCGGCTCAGGGGGTCTACCACGCGAAGGATGTCGTCTACCATTTCAACCGCTTGCCCGGCTTCGGCGATCGCCCTTTTGATATGGGCAAACACGTGGCCGTGATCGGGGCGGGGGACGTCATGGTCGATATTGCCCATTGGCTGATTCGCTATAAGAAAGTAGAGCGGGTCACGGCCATCGTGCGCCGGGGACCGGCGGAACGCAAGTACAACCCAAAGGAAATTCGGGCGGTCTGCGCGAACATGGATGTCGAGGGTATCACGAAGGAAGTTGCCCGCATCAAGGATCGTCTCGCCGCGGTCGGTCAGAAGGCCGATGACATCCTGAAGGGGTTGCTTGACGAATTTACGAAATGCGAGCCGGCCGTGAGTTCGACCAAGATGGACTTCCGCTTCCTGGCCTCCCCGAAGCGCATTCTCGTAGATGGTCACAATCGTGTCCGCGGCCTTGAAATGGAAGACAACAAGCTCGAGCCCAAAGGCAACGACACTGCCGCGGTCGGCCTGAAACAGTACTATGAGTATCCTTGCGACGCCGTGGTGTTTGCCGTCGGCGATAAGGTGGATGAAACGGTGGGCTTGCCTTACAAGAGCGGGGTCTACGTGACCAATCCCAACAAGACCAGTAACGAGCCGGACGACGCGCTCTTTCAGGCCTACGACGAGTCCACCGGGGCTGTGATGGACGGTGTCTTCTTGGCCGGCTGGGCTCGCAAAGCCAGCGAGGGCCTTGTCGGTGTGGCCAAGCGGGACGGGGACTGGTGCGCGGAGGTGGTGATGCGCTACCTGGCGACAAAGTCCGGCGGCGGCGCCTCAGCAGGACACACCGTTCGCGCCAAGCTGCAGCAGTTGTTGGCCGATCGGAAGTGTCAGCCCGTGACCATGGCGGATCTGAAAACCCTCGACGCCGCTGAAAAATCGAGCGCGGGAGATCCTGCCTGCATTGGCGAATTCAAATTTGCCCGAAATCAGGAGATGCTGAGCATCATCGAACGGGGGCGAAAGTAGCTCGTCTCACGGTCCAATCGTGTACCTACGAATGGGGAGGGGGCTGCCTTAGCCGTCTCCCCATTTGAGTTTCTCGCGCAAGACGCCATAGTACCGGGTCTCCGGAAAACGGATCAGTCGCGTCCGGTGTTCGGACTGCTTGATCTCGATCGAATCGCCCTGCGAGAGCGCCACCCCCACCTGTCCGTCCAAGGTTGCCATGGCTCCGTCATCCTTGCTGGTCAGGGTCACCGAGATCTCGGCTTGAGCTGGCACGATCAGGGGCCTGTGGGTCAGGGTGTGAGGGCAAATCGGGGTGAGCATCAGCGACTGCACGGCCGGATCGATGATCGGCCCACCGGCAGACAAGGAATAGGCCGTGGAACCCGTCGGGGTGCTGACGATCAACCCGTCACCTCGCAAATTGGTGACAAATTGGCCGGCGATCTCGATCTTCAATTCGATCATTCGGGCCAGCGTGCCTTTGCTGATCACGACATCATTCAGCACCCCGCCCTGCGTCACCGTTTCCCCGTGCCGGTGGACGTGCGTGCGGAGCATCAACCGCTCATCGATCACAAAATCATTGGCGAAGACGCGCTCCAATGACGGGTACAGATACTCCCGGCGAACCTCGGTGAGAAAGCCCAACCCGCCCATGTTCACACCCAGGATCGGAATGCCGCGTTCCCCGGCCAGCCGGGCCGCATTGAGCATCGTCCCGTCACCGCCCAGCACCAGGAGCACGTCGGCCTTGCTGACGAGTTGCGGTTTGGAGAGCCCACCACCTTCGCCCAGCAAGGCGGCTGCGCCCGTGTCCAGCACGACTTCGATGTGCCGGGCCCGCAGCCAATTCACCACATCCTCGAGGGTAGCTTTCACCTCAGGGAATTTTGGCTTCGTGAGAATCCCTATGTGTTTGCTCTTCATGGAGGGTTGGATCCTTGTGCTAGGGGAATGTCCCATCCAACGGGGAGGGCGGTGGATTGTATCGGCGGGCTTCCTGGAGTGTCAACGCGTCCGCGCCCGGCGCGGTCCCGCGGCTCTCCCAACCGTGCCGCACGGAAGGGGACATGCGCCATTCTGATTCCCGCACAAATCTTGACACTCCTCTGGGCTCTCGTTACACTAAGATCAAGTTTTTTCAGCGGCTTGCGAGACTGCATCCCACCGGAGTCCAACACGAAGGAGGCAGGATGTTCGAACGATTCACAGACAAGGGTCGCAAGATCATCATCCTGGCCAGGGAAGAAGCCGAGCGGCACCAAAACGACTACCTCGGCACGGAACATTTGGTGTTGGCGATTCTCCGCGAATCCGACGGCATTGCCCTGATGATTCTGAAGAAGATGGGGCTCTCGCCGGAACAGATTCGTCTGGAGATTGAGCGCAATCTCCCTGGAGGCGGCACGACGATGACCTTCGGGGAAATTCCTTTCAGCCCTCGGGTCAAGAAGGTGATCGAATACGCCGTCGAGGAAGCGCGGCTTCTCGGGCACAATCACATCGGCAGCGAACACCTCTTGTTGGGGTTGTTGCGCGAAGAGGAAGGCATCGGCGGGAAAATCCTCCGAAGCCTCGGGGCCAATCTCCTCACGGCCCGCCAACTGACCGTGACGTTCCTCCGGAAGTCTGCCCCGCGCGAGCGGGACCGCAAGAGCAACACGCCGGCGCTCGACGAATTCGGTCGCGACCTCACCCAACTGGCGCAAGAAGGCCAGCTGGATCCGGTGATTGGCCGCTCCGATGAGATCGAGCGGGTGCTGCAGATCCTAAGCCGCCGCACGAAGAACAATCCCGTCCTGATCGGAGAGTCCGGCGTCGGCAAGACCGCGATTGTCGAAGGGTTGGCGCAGCGAATCGTGACCTCGGAAGTGCCGGACAACCTGCTCAACCGCCGGGTCATCGCCTTGGACTTGGGTTCGCTCGTTGCCGGCACGAAATACCGCGGGCAGTTCGAGGAGCGCCTCAAGGTGGTCATGAAGGAGATCGCTCAGGCCGGGAACATCATCATCTTCATCGATGAGTTGCATACCTTGGTGGGAGCCGGCGCAGCCGAGGGGTCGATCGACGCCTCGAACATGCTGAAGCCCGCCTTGTCGCGCGGAGAAATCCAGTGCATCGGCGCTACCACGCTCGATGAGTACCGGAAACACATTGAAAAGGACGGGGCCCTGAAGCGCCGGTTCCAGCCGATCTATGTGCAGCCGCCCAGCGTGGACGAGACGGTCCGTATCATCCAGGGCTTGCGCGACCGGTATGAGGAGCATCACGGCGTCGAGATTACCGACGAGGCGATCATCGAAGCGGTGAAGCTGTCCGACCGATACATCACAGACCGCTTCCTCCCTGATAAAGCCATCGACCTGATCGATGAGACGGGCTCCCGAGCCAAGCTGCAGACCTATGCCTTGCCCGGGGAACTCAAAGCGCTGGAGCAGGAACTCAAACGGGTCTCCCGTGAAAAGGAAGTCGCCATCTCGATGCAAAACTTCGAGGAGGCCGTGCGTCATCGCGAGGAAGAAGAACGTCTGCGGAAGCTGTTGGAAGAATCCAAGCGGGAATGGAAGAAGTCTCAGGAGAAGCAAAAACCCGTCATCAGTAAGGAAGACGTGGCCTATGTGGTCTCCAAAATGACGGGGATCCCGCTGTTCAAGTTGGAGGAAGAAGAATCCAACAAGCTCCTACGGATGGAGGAATTCCTGCATCGACGGGTCATCGGACAGGACGAAGCCATCTCTGCCGTGGCGCGCGCCATTCGGCGCTCTCGAGCCGGCCTCAAGGAGACGAAGAAGCCGATCGGGTCGTTCATTTTCCTGGGACCCACGGGCGTGGGCAAGACGGAATTGGCCCGTGCGTTGGCCGAGTTCCTCTTCAATACGGAAGACGCGCTTATCCGCGTCGACATGTCCGAGTATCAGGAAAAGTTCACCAGTTCACGCCTCTTCGGCGCCCCTCCTGGGTACGTCGGCTACGAAGAGGGTGGTCAGCTGACGGAGAAGGTCCGGCGGCGGCCCTATTCGGTGGTGCTCTTCGATGAAATCGAAAAGGCGCATCCGGACGTGTTCAACGTGCTGCTGCAAGTATTGGACGACGGAGTGCTCACGGACAGCCTGGGCCGGAAGGTTGACTTCAAGAATACGGTGGTCATCATGACCTCCAATCTCGGCACCAAGTTGATCCAGCGGAACGTGTCGCTCGGGTTCCAGAGCACGGAGACCGAGGTGCACGACAAGAAGATCAAAGACGACGTGATGGGTGAGCTTCGGCGTAACTTCAGTCCGGAGTTCCTTAACCGGATCGACGAGATCGTTGTGTTCCACCCATTGGACAAGGTGCATCTCTTCTCGATCTTGGATATCCTTCTGGCCGAGCTCAACAACCGGCTGCTCGAAAAGGGTGTCCAGCTGGAAGTCACCGACGAAGTCAAGCAATGGCTGATCCAAGAGGGCTATCAACCCCTCTACGGGGCTCGGCCCATGCGTAGGACCATCCAACGAAGCCTCGGCGACCCCTTGTCGGAAGAACTTATCAAGGGGCGGTTCAAAGAAGCGCGGCGAGTCCGGGTCGTGCTCAAGGACGGCTCGCCCAACTTTGAAGAGATCGGGGCACTGGCCGGGGTCTAAGCCCACGCGTCCCTTCATACCCACAGGGTGCGTATGACACGAGCGGCCTCCATGGGGATCACCCCATGGAGGCCGCGGTGCGTTTTGTGGTAGGAAAGAAGGGATGCACCCTCCTGTGTCAGGACCTGTGAATGCCTCCTCTGCGGAGAGCCGACTGTTGGCCATCGAATCCTCCTGCGATGAAACGGCTGCGGCCGTCATTGATCTCACCGGCACACTTTTGGCGAATATCGTCTCGTCGCAGGTAGAGATCCATGCCCCCTACGGCGGGGTGGTCCCCGAGTTGGCTGCCCGACGCCACGTCGAAACGATCGACGGCGTTGTGCGCCGCGCCCTCGACACGGCATCGTGCACCTGGCAGGACATTCGCGCCATCGCCACGACTCAAGGGCCCGGCCTCGCGGGCGCGCTGCTTGTCGGGCTCAACTATGGCAAGGCCTGTGCGTACGCCCTGCAGGTGCCCCTTCTGCTCGTTAATCACCTCCATGGGCACATGGCCTCCGCGTGGATGGGGGCGCCGGATTTTCCGAAGGACGCTGTCGTGCTGGTGGTCTCAGGCGGGCACACACATCTCTACCGCGTCGCCGGCCCAACACGCCACCGTCTCCTCGGACGGACCCTCGACGATGCGGCCGGTGAGGCCTTCGATAAGGCGGCGAAGCTCTTGGAACTCGGCTATCCCGGCGGCCCGATGATCGATCAACTGGCCAAACAGGGCCGACCGACGACCCTACGGTTTCCGCGTTCCTTGGGCCGGCGGGATAGCTTGGATTTCAGTTTTAGCGGACTGAAGACGGCCCTCCTGTACTATCTGCGCGATCACCCGCAGTGGAACACACCCGAGCTGATCGCAGATTTGGCAGCCAGCTATCAGGAAGCCATCGTCGACGTGTTAGTAACCAAGGCACTACGAGCCGTCAGGCAGGAAGGGGTATCCGCATTGGCTGTCGTGGGTGGAGTCTCGGCGAACTCCCGACTTCGGGCCAGGCTCGCCGCTGAAGCCTCAACCCATGGAATTCGTCTCAGCATGCCGCCCATGGCCCTATGCACCGACAATGCCGCGATGATCGCCGCGGCCGGTCTGGAGGCCTATCGGAACGGGACCTTTGGGACATGGGATGCGGAATCCGCTGCAGACCTGACGATGCCCGATGCGTCACTTCCCAGTACGACACGCGCCACCGTGTCATTGTCTCCGGTCCGATAACCGAAGGAGTTTCCCATTTCTCGTGTGATCGGCCACACTGCAGGTCTCAAACCCAGCGAACTGCTGCAGCTGGAACACCTCTACCGCCGTCGCGTCCCCCCCGACCGGATCATCACTCCCGAATTGGCCAAGACGACCTGCCAACTGTCGGTCGAACTGGGACGTCCGATCGGCCTCCTCATTTCGCGTCGCGGATCCGTCGAGCAGGTGCTGCTCGGACGGGACTGGGCCGACCCCCTCTTGGCCCTTCCACGCCCGCGAGGCAGCGCGCGAGCGCTGCGCGGCCTTCGGCTTATCCACATTCATCTCAAGGGGGAACCGCTCTCACGGGAAGACACGACAAACCTGGCGCTGCTCCGCCTCGATTTGCTCGCGGGATTGGAGGTGGGCCCAGACGGGAACCCCTCACGGATCCACATTGCGCATGTTCGCCCTCTGGACGGCAAAGGACCCGCCTGTGAGGTCCGCCCACCGGTCCCGTTCCACTCCCTGCAATTTGACTGTGGGGCCTTCGTTACGGATCTCGAGACCCGTCTGGTCAAGTCTTCCGCCGGATCTCAAGTGGTGGAAGGGCAGGAGAGTGCGGTGCTGGTCAGCGCCAGTTCGCACAGCCGTCTTGAGCAGGAAGAGCGATTGCAGGAGCTGGCGGACCTTGCGGAATCGGCCGGCATCCGTGTGTTGGACCGCGTGGTGCAACGCACGGCTGAGCCGCACGCGAAGTTCCTCATGGGCAGCGGCAAGCTGAAAGAAGTGATCATCACCACCCTGCAGCATGGCGCGTCCTTGCTCATCGTCGACCAGGACCTGACACCCGCCCAAGTCCGGGCGATCGGGGAGGTGACCGATATTCGAGTGATCGACCGCACGCAACTCATTCTCGATATCTTTGCTCAGCGCGCGCATACCCGAGAAGGGAAGGTCCAGGTCGAATTGGCCCAGTTGCGCTATCTGTTGCCACGCCTCTCCGGGAAAGGCACGTCGTTGTCACGGTTGGGCGGCGGCATCGGCGGCCGCGGCCCCGGCGAAACCAAGCTGGAAACGGATCGCCGCCGCGTGCACGATCGCATTGCACACTTGGAGCGCGAGTTGGCCACGTTCGCCCGCCACCAAGATCAGCGCCGTGCACGTCGTCTCCGGAATGCCGTCCCCATCGTGTCCATCGTCGGATATACGAATGCCGGCAAATCCACCCTGCTGAACGTCCTCACCCACAGTGAGGTCGCCGCCGAGGATCGTCTCTTCGAAACGCTCGATACCTCAAGCCGGCGACTCCGTTTTCCACGCGACCGCGAAGTTATCATCACCGATACCGTGGGCTTCATTCGGAACCTCCCGAAGGATTTGATGGGTGTCTTCCGTACCACGCTCCGTGAGCTCCGCGACGCCGATCTGCTGCTTCATGTGGTCGATGCCAGCAGTGGCGACCCGACGGCCCACATCACCGCAGTGGAGGAGATTCTCCGCGAACTGGGGCTCGGCGACATTCGACGAATCTTGGTGTTCAACAAGTGCGACCGGATTCCACAGGCCGAACGGGAAGCTCTGTGCCGCCGTTTTGGAGCGCTGGGGGTGTCCGCCTTGGAACCGGCCACGCTGGTCCCGCTTCTGGCCGTCCTGGATGAGACCCTGTTGCAATTACATCGGCTGCGCCCGCACAATGCGCAACGCTGGACCGGGTGGGAGGAGAGCACCCCCCGACATCCCTCCGAACCGGCATCACCGGTCGAACCCGTGATTCAGGGGAACCGAACGTAGCCCATGGCCAAGCAGGCATCGGATCGTGTCGCGCGTATCCTGGACGCGCTGGAGCACCATGTGCGGAACCCCCGCGTGGAGCTCGACCATCGAACGCCGCTGGAATTGCTCATCGCCACCATTTTGTCCGCGCAATGTACAGACCAGCGCGTGAACCAAGTCACACCGGCACTGTTCGCCCGATATCGCACTCCGGCGGAGTATGCCCAGGCCAAACCGGAGGAGTTGGAAGCCCTGATTCGTCCCACTGGATTCTACAAGAGCAAGGCCAACCGGCTCATCGCCTGTGGCCGCACTCTGGTTGAGCGCTTTCAGGGCGCTGTTCCCACCACGATGGAGGAACTGACCACACTCCCGGGCGTCGGCCGCAAGACCGCCAACGTGCTCCTCGGCCATGTGTTCGGTCAGCCTGCCATCGTCGTGGATACCCATGTCAAACGGCTGGCCGGCCGGCTGGGATTTTCCCGGTCCCAAGACCCGGACCGCATTGAAGCGGACCTCCAACGCCTCATTCCACGCTCCCAGTGGACGGGGGGCTCCCAGCGGATCTTGTTGCACGGCCGCTATGTCTGCCTGGCACGGAAACCCAAATGCGGGGAATGCGCGATCTACGCCGACTGCCACTGGAAGGGAAAAGGACCTCGATGATCAAGAGCATGACCGGGTTCGGCCGCAAGGAAGTCACCCACGGCGGCGGGACGATCGCGGTGGAGATTCGGGCTGTCAACCACCGATTCTTGGACATCCAGTGCCGGCTCCCGAAGGGGCTCAGCGCCCTTGAGGAGTCGTGCAAACAAGCGGTGCAGCAACAGTGCAAACGGGGGCGGGTTGATATGACCGTCTCCCTCAACGGAGATCGCCAGGGCCCACGGCAGGTGGTCATCGATCGTATCCTTGCCACGCAGTACGTAAAGGCGCTTCGGACGCTCAAGAAGGAACTCAAGCTCTCCGGCGCTCCCGATCTCAACCTCGTGGCAGGGTTCCGCGACGTGGTGTCGCTGGCCGATACGGCGGCAACCGACCCATCGCTCCAAAAGGTTATCACGAAGGCCGTGACTTCCGCTCTGGGGGACCTCAACCGGATGCGGGAGCGGGAAGGCGCGGCGCTGTCGGAGGCCATGTTGCTGCATTTGGGCCGCCTGGAGTCGTCCCAAGGCGACGTGGCGCGGCGCGCTCCCCAGGTCAGTCAGGACGCCCTGGCCCGCATGAAAGGTCGCGTCCAGACGCTGCTGCAATCACAACACCTGGATGAGGCGCGCTTGTACCAAGAACTCGCCATCCTCTCCGACCGAAGCGACATCTCCGAAGAGTTGGCGCGGCTGACGTCCCATAGCAAACAGTTCCGAGAGGCCCTGGCCCACGACGACCAGGTTGGGAAAACCCTTGATTTTCTGCTGCAGGAAATGGGACGGGAGGTCAATACGATCGGATCAAAAGCCAACGATGCGGCGATTACGACCGCCGTCGTCCAAATGAAGACAGAACTGGAAAAGATCCGAGAACAAGTGCAGAATATCGAATAGCCCTGGGTCGTGTGCCCATCCCGTCGTGACCGCACCCAACGCAACCTGATTCGAGACTGCTGTATGGACCGTCGAGGATTGTTGTATATCGTATCGGCCCCGTCCGGGACGGGGAAGACGACTCTTTGTAAGCAGATTGTCGCGACGGTGCCGAATATTTGGCACTCGGTGTCCTATACCACCCGGCATCCACGTCCAGGGGAGGAACATGGCCGGGAGTATTTCTTCACGGACGACGCCACCTTTCAAGGGATGATCCAACGGCAGGAATTCGTGGAGTGGGCGAGGGTGTACGACCACTTCTATGGCACACCCCGCAAACCCATCGTCGACCGGCTTGATCAGGGGGTTGATGTCCTGTTAGAAATCGATACGCAAGGGGCCGCCCAAATCCGGAAGAAGTTCGAGGATACGGTCTCCATATATATTCTTCCGCCCTCTCTGGGAACCCTGCGCACCCGGTTGATGAATCGGGCGGGCGATAGCCAGGAAGAAATCGCCAGGCGACTCCAAAAAGCGCGGGAGGAGGTGTGGAGTTACCGGGACTATTCGTATATCGTCCGAAACGACGATATCACTCAATCGTTGAAGGAACTGGAAAGCATCTTCTGGGCGGAACGCATCAAAACCAAGCGCGTCGATATCGCGTGGCTTGAAACGAATTTTATCCTCGAAAAAGACGAGAAGGAGACCACATCGCCATGAGCACCGACATGCTGCCTCTGTTGCCCGAGTACACGAAGGATCAGTTTGATTCCCGGCATCGCCTGGTCTTGGTCGCCGCCCAACGCGCCAAGCAGCTCATGCAGGGCAGCAAGCCCATCGGCTCGTTGCGGTTCACCAAGGAAACGACCATCGCACTCGATGAAGTGCTCAACCGCGGCATTCCGTACCTCCGCGGTAAAGAAGCCCGGGACGCCATCAAGGAAGCGCGAAAGGGGCGAGAGATGGAAAACGAGCGGATGGCGATGATGACGGCGGAGGACGCCCGGGAAATCAAGAAGGAATTGAGCAACTACGTGGATGATTCCCCCAAGGCGCCTCCGGCCGTCGCCGAGCCGGCCGAAGCCGAAGAGTAGGCACCGCGCCGATCCATGAGCGTCCCTCGACTCCGCGGCCGTCGCCTTGTTCTCGGCGTATGCGGGAGTATTGCCGCGTATAAGGCGATCTCCCTCCTACGTCTGCTCAAAGCGGAAGGAGCCGAGGTACGCGTCGTTCTGACTCCGGCCGCGACGAAATTCGTCGCTCCACTCACCTTCGAAACTCTCAGTCACCACGCCGTCGCCACCGATCTGTTTGCCCTGCATGACGAGATGGTTCACCTGGCCTGGGCTGAATGGGCCGAGGCGGTGGTGCTCGCGCCCTGCACGGCCAATCGATTGGCGACCAGCGCGCTCGGACTGGCCAATGATCTCCTGAGCACGCTTCTGTTGGCCACGCGCGGCCGCACGCTCTATTGTCCCGCCATGGACGGCGGCATGTGGGACCATCCCGCCGTTCAAGCGAACGTGGACACCCTCCGGGCCCGCGGCTGTACGGTCTTGGAACCGGAAATTGGGCCGCTGGCTTCCGGACGAGTCGGACGAGGTCGTCTGCCTGACGAGACGACCATCCTACAGACTCTTCTCACCTTACTGGAACCGACGCGGGATCTCGCCGGAGCCAGGGTCCTGATTTCGGCCGGGCCCACACGGGAAGCGATCGATCCTGTCCGGTTCTTGTCTAATCACTCATCCGGAAAGATGGGATTTGCTCTGGCCCAAGTCGCCCAACAGCGCGGGGCGGAGGTGGTGCTGGTGAGCGGGCCGACGGCGTTGGACCCGCCACCGGGTGTAGAGGTCGTTTCGGTCGTTTCGGCAGAGGACATGTACAAGGCGCTTTCCAGCCGCCTCTCCTGGGCCACCCTCGTCATCATGGCCGCTGCCGTCGCGGACTATCGGCCCACGCGCGTGCATGCGCACAAGGTCAAAAAATCGGCCGGCCTCTTGGCAAACCTGTCGCTGGAACCGACCCCTGATATCCTCAGTTCGCTTTCTCGTTTGCGGACTACGCAATGTATGGTAGGCTTTGCGGCAGAAACCGACAACCTTCTGGGGCATGCCAGAGCCAAACTGGCGGCGAAGGGGTTGGATCTGATCGTTGCGAACAACGTCTTGACCCCCGGCGCGGGGTTCGGATCGGATACCAATCAGGTGACGATGATCGATCGCAATGGACAAGTAACCGAATTGCCGCTGCTCTCCAAACGGGAAGTGGCGCATCACATTCTGGACACCGCGCGCGCCCTCATGGCGGACACGTCGTCCAGCTGTTAGTCCCCTCGCGAGGACTCCTATGGCCACCGGACCTGCCTCAGATCTCCCGCTCTCGGACAAGGCGCAGCGACTGGCGAAGGAGTGGGCGCAAAATCCCCAATCCAAGGTGTTCGTCCCGCTTGCCGAAGAATATGCACGGCTCGGCATGTTGCAGCGAGCCGCGATGGTGCTGGAGGAGGGGATTGGGCACTACCCGGGGTATGTCATTGCCATGGTGGCCTTGGGGGCCGTGTATTTCGAAATGAAAGAACGGACCAGTGCCAAGGACGTACTGGAAGCTGCCATTCAGTCCAGCCCCGAGAATATGAAGGCTCATCGAGTCTTAGCCCAGCTCTATGCCGCGGAAGGCAACGTCGAGGCAGCGCGCCGCTCCTGCACCGTGGTCCTGATGACCAACCCGCTCGATGAGGACATGAAAGCGCTCGAGCGGACATTGGGCCCGGCGCCTGCGCCGACAGCCAGGAGGTTAAAGGCTTCCCCCGCACCGACGGTTAGTTCTCCCACTCCAGGGCTCGCAGCGGATCTCGAAGCCGATTCCCGTGAAGACGTGAGCGCAACCCCCGCATGCGAGGCCACCTCCTCTGGAGAGGCGGGTGACGTCCCCACTGCCGCGCTGCCCCCAGTATCCCTGCACGCGAAACGCATCGCTCGTCTTGAGCGATGGTTGACTCGCATTCTGGCCGCCCGCCAGTCCGCCTAACTCATCCCGTTACGATTCGGCCCGGTCTGTGCGAGACTGTAGCTCGCCGAGACGTTTCGCCAATCGCCCCGCCAGCCGGCGCATTCCAGGGGAACGATCGGCTGGATCCAACAGCACATTGAGCACATGCATGTGCGTGAGATCGGCACAGGCCGCGGAGAGTGCCCGGACGAGTTCTCCGTGCGTATGGACTCGATGGCCAATGCCGCCTCCCACGAGATCACAGATCCGTTCATAATGCCATTCGTGAATGTCATTGAACGTCCCTTCGAGAATCTCCCGCTCCGTGGAGTATCCGTGGTTGTTGAGGACGATGACGATCGGTGCCTGGCCATGACGAACGGCCGTGGCGAGTTCGGTCCCGGTCATCTGGAACGCGCCATCCCCCACAAGCACGATCGGACGAAGGGACGGATCGGCAAACGCGGCTCCGATCGCCGCCGGCACCGCAAAGCCCATGGACGTGTAATAGGCCGGAGAGAGGAACTCGAACCGCCGCCGGACATGAAGGTCGGCCGACGCAAACATGGACTCGCCGACATCGGCCACCACCACGGTGTGATCCGTCAATTTCGAATCCAGGTGGCCAAACAGTCCCTGAAGGGTCACCGGCGCGCCAGAGGCCGGAACCGGCGGCGAGATCGCCACCGGGACGGGCAGGGGCCGAGAATCGAACGGTGCCAGTTGCGTGGTAAGGAGCCCGCGGACAAAGGCCTCGAAATCGATGCGCTCATATCGATGGTGCTTGATGACAATGCGATCGGCCGTGGCGTGAATCACTTGGCCTTCGGCAAGTGCCGGCCGCTGTGGGTCGATCACGTCCACGTCAGAGAGAATGGAGCCCAGTATGAGCAGACAGTCGGCCTCGTGAACGAACTGGAGGACCTCATCGCGACCGATGAGCCCTCCATAGACGCCCACGTAGAGTGGATGATCCTCCCGGACAATAGACTTTCCGTGCAACGTCGAGGCAATCGGGATTTTGAAACGCTCGATGATACGGACCAGTTCTTCCTGCAATCCGAACCGACCCACTTCGGCTCCGGCCAGAATGACCGGACGTTTGGCCTGCCCCAACATGGTGCGGACTTCCGCGAGGGCTTCGGCGACGACGGCGGGATCATTGACTTCGTCAACCGTTGCCCGCGCCGAACCCAAAGAGGGGAGCGGGACATGGACCAAGTCCCTCGGAATCTCGACATAGATCGGTCGCCGATACCGCTGCATGGCCTCCAGCGCGCGATCCAGTTGGCGCGCGGCCGTCAGCGGATCATCCAATACGACAGCCGCCACGGTGATGTGCTCGAAGACCTCCCGTTGCGTCTCAAAATCCCTGACCATGTGGTGGAGGTACGGGTTGCGGGCTCGCTCCGCCATACCGGGTGAGCCGGTCAGGACGATGAGCGGTGACCGCTCAGCATAGGCACAGGCGACGGCATTGACGGTATTGAACCCGCCGACGCAATAGGTGACGCAGAGCGCCCCCACGCCGCGAATGCGGGCATAGGCGTCAGCGGCAAACCCTGCACAATCTTCCCGGGTGGTGCCGACCAGCCGGATGGGGGACTGCTCCAAGACCTTGTAGAGCGCCAAGACGTAGTCGCCTGGAATCCCAAAAACATGGCCAACGCCAACCTGTCTGAGGCGTTCAACGAGATAGGACCCAATGGTGTGGGGTGTAGACATGACAGCGACTCCTTTGCGGGACCCGCAGCAGAGCGACCCCTCTCGCAGAGAACGGTGACTAGCTGTAGTCTAACACAGGGGTGCATGGACGCTACAGGGAAACCGTGGTAAGAAGGGCGCGGCGTTTTCATGCTCGGGGATGCCGCCTCGATGGCCACACCGACACACGACGGATCACCCAAACACCAGGCCACGCCGCCCCCGGTGATTCCCCCCGAAGTGCATCTCCAAGAAATTACGGTCCGAGGATTACTGTTGTCCGTCGCGCTGGCGGCTGTACTCGCGGCCGCCAACGCCTACCTCGGTCTGTTTGCGGGGATGACCGTCTCCGCGTCGATTCCTGCCGCGGTCCTGTCCATGGCCATCCTCCGATGGTGCCGTGGCGCCAATATTCTGGAAAACAACATCGTGCAGACCGCGGCCAGCTCCGGCGAGGCTCTCGCCGCCGGCGTCATCTTCACACTACCGGCCCTGGTGTTGTTGGGGGACTGGCACACCTTCCACTATTGGGACACGATGCTGATTGCCGGCATCGGGGGCAGCCTCGGCGTGCTCTTTACGATCCCGCTGCGTCGTGCGTTGGTGTGTGATAGTCAGCTGCGGTTCCCCGAAGGCGTCGCCACCGCGGAAGTGTTGAAAGCCGGGATGGGTGCCCAAACTGGGACGACCGAGTTGCGGGCACTCCTAGCCGGTAGCCTGTTTGGGGGCATCATGAAGGTTGGGGAGAGCGGACTCCGTTTGTGGACAGACTCCCTCGAAGGCGCCACACGCGCTGGTGCGACGGTGATCTACGCCGGCATCAATCTCTCACCCGCCTTATTGGCGGTTGGCGCCATTGTCGGACTGCCGATTGCGGCGGTTGTTTTTGGCGGAGGTGTCCTGGGGTGGCTCATCATCTTACCGTTGGACGGGTGGTCGCACGGGGTTCCCGACAGTCCGGACGCGATCACCAGCGCTCGCATGCTCTGGAGCACCCGTCTCCGCTCGGTCGGGATCGGCGCCATGCTGGTTGGAGGCCTCTGGACATTGATACAAGTTCGAGGCCCAATCCTAGCCAGCGTGAGTCGGCTTTCCGCCGATTTCAGACGGAGCATGACCATCTCCCACGACCCAACTTATGTAAAGGCTCGCCTCCCTCGCACCGATCGTGACACACCGGGAGTGGTGCTCCTGGCTCTGCTCCTGGTCTGCCTGCTCGGGACGCTGTATGTGTATCAAGACACCATTCACAACGGATGGATTGCGCTCCTCATGGCGATTGCAATGGTGGCAGCGGCGTTCGTGTTCGCTTCCGTGGCAGGATACATGGCCGGACTGGTGGGAAGTTCGAGCAATCCCGTATCGGGAGTCACCATTGCTACACTCATGCTCACCGCCTCGCTGTTGGTGCTAGTGCTCGGGACCCATCACCCGGCTGGACCGGCCGCCGCGTTGATGATTGCCGCCATCGTCTGCTGCGCAGCGGCGATGGGAGGCGACAATCTCCAGGATCTCAAGACAGGCCAACTCGTGGGGGCCACCCCCTGGAAACAGCAGATTATGCAATTTGTGGGAGTCGGGACCGGCGCCGTCGTGCTGGCGCCAACCCTGTCTCTCCTTCAGGCACGGTATGGCATCGGCCTGCCCAACGACAGCCACCCGCAATCGCTCAGCGCCCCACAGGCGACCCTCATGGCCAATCTCGCCAGAGGCCTCTTTACTGGTGACCTTCCCTGGGGCCTTGTAGGAATCGGTGGAGGCATCGGTACCCTGACCATCCTCCTGGATCGATGGCTGGTCCGACGCAATTCGTCCTGGAGGACACCGGTCCTCGCCGTCGCTCTCGGGCTCTACCTCCCACTCAAACTGACAGCCGCCGTCATGCTGGGTGGGATCATCCATGCTCTGGCCATACAGGGCAGCAAGTCTGCCCAGCGTGACGGCAATCGTGGCTTGCTTGCCGCGGCTGGACTGATAACCGGGGAGGCCCTCATGGGCATCCTCTTGGCTATTCCAATGGCTCTGACATCCCTCTGGCCCACCTTCCCCTCAGATCCATTTGCACTGCCCCATGTCGCACCGTATGGAGCCTGGCCAGGTGTCTGCCTCCTGGGAGGGCTCGGCTGGTTCCTCTTTCGTTCCGCGAGGCAACGTAGGGCCTGACAAGAACCGCGCAACCGACAGGATCGTCTCAATCACTGGGAGGCTCGAAATGACCAGGAGGACGGGACAGCCAAGGCACATTCACAGGTTTGACTTGCTTGACCAAACTCCGAAGGCTAACCTCTGCGGCTCGCAAGAGGCGTTCGTCACCGGACTGCATGAGCACGGTCACCAGGGCGTACAGGGTCCGATCTTGCCTCAGTGCACGAATCATGCGCTCAAGGATGGGATCAATGTGACCTGCACGGTCCGTCGACGGCACTTCTGAGTCATCTTCTTCCGTATAATGACGCAGAAGTTGGAGATCCTGCGGGCTGCCATGGAGCCAAGCAACAGACATGCCCATGGCAGCAGCCAGACGTGCCAGCGTACCCACGGAAGGATCACCAAGCCCCTCCTCAATCGCGGTGAGTTCGTCAACGGCCACTCCGGATCTCTGCGCCAACTCCTCGATACTCAGACGGTGATAGGTGCGCCACGCTTGGACGTGCGGAACCGGTATCATGACGCGATCATAACCAACGGGCCCCGGCAGGGCAACTCCTTCAGAATCAAGGAATTTCTTGCATCACTCTTGGCATTTTCGCGCGCGCCCGAGCAAGACAATCTATTTTTCACCTGCATTATCAACACGTTGTGTGCTCTGGAGCCTAGGACCCGAATTCAGTATAATGCAACATCGTTCCCAGGAGTGGTTCTGCGAGGAGGTACGGACTATGTTGGGCTCAGATTTGCGCGGAATTTTGGCCGAAGAAGAAGAGATCCTGCGTCGGGAACAAGCCTTGCGTTCGCTGATCTCTCTCAGGTCTCGGGCACTTCGTGAATCATTGCCCGATCGCATGCGACGGGCACGGGACAGTGGGGACTGGACAAACCTCTCGAAGTCCGAGTGCGCCAGTCTTCATCAGCAAGAAAAGAACTATGTCCGGGCGCAGATTGCGCAGTTGGACATTCAGCGTCAGCAGACCCGCGAGAAATTGGGGGAACTCCGGCGGGCAAAAGCTCGTGCCCAGCGGATTCGGGCGGCAGAGGCAGCCGCTAATAAGAAGAAACGGTAGCACCTCCGCGGGCGGTTCTTTCATACGGAAAGAACCGCCCGCTCCCATTCGCCGAAACGGCGCTCATCCTACACCGCGACTCTGCTGTGTCCCACCCCTTTCCTCCGCTTACTCGACGTATGGCGCAACACGTCCGGGCCTTAACGCATGAAAGCGACGCTCGGGCTGCAGAAGGTGTGCTGGTCCTTGAGGGGACAAAGAGTATCGGGGAGGTGATCGCCGAGGCCCCCTCATCCATTCGGTGCGTGGTCGCCACGCAGGACTGGATCGGTCGCCATGAAGACATTCTCAAAGGCCTGGTTCCTCTCGTGTGTAGTCCCGCTGCATTCCAGCGCCTGACAGGCACCGTGAGTCCGCAATCCGTATTGGCCGTCGTAGCGCAGCCACGGTGGGATGAAGCAGCTGTCCTAGCGGGCCCATCCCATCTGCGGGTCTATGGAGAAGAACTCCAGGACCCCGCGAATCTTGGCCCGCTCCTTCGTATCGCGACGGCACTTGGGGCTGATGGCGTGTGGCTCTCCCCCGGGTCTGCTGATCCGTACCACCCCAAAGTGGTTCGTGCTTCTGCCGGCAGCATCCTGCGAATCCCGGTTTTCCCAGGGACCACGCTACCACGGCTCCTACACTACCCCACGGTGCTCTATGCGGCAGACTCCCATCAGGCTGGCGCGGTGCCCCTCACCAATATCACGAGCCGACCTGCTCGATTGACCCTTGCCCTTGGGAATGAAGGACGAGGTCTTTCCGCCGCCCTGCTCGGGCAGGTGACAATCCGGTTTTTTATCCCGCTCCAGGCCTGCGTCGAGTCCTTGAACGTGACGACGGCCGCTGCCATATCCCTCTACCATCTTCGGTCCCTTCCACTCTCTCCCTCGAATCCAACGGCGAACTGAGAGGGGACATGCCTCCTCCTCCCCACGATAGTAGGGCTCGTGAGGCCCACACTTTTTCAGCTGTTTTAGGGGGGGGGCTGAGGTGTGAAGGGGTTCTCAATCCTGGAAGCCAGACACCCTAGTGACAACGGGAAGGGCGGTCGCAGACCATTGGGGTTATTGTAACTTCCTGCCTGGTATGAGTGAATAGCCCTACTTAACCATTCGGCTCGGAGTTGCGAATACCCATGTCTGACACACGAAAAGAGACCGCCCTGCGAATCTTGCTTATCGCCAATCGAACGCTGATCCGCCTAGGCATTCGCACCCTCCTAAAGGGGCATTTCAAGATTGAACGCATGGAAGAGGGGACAGCGGAGGAAGCTCCCGCCCTTATTGCCCGCTTCCAGCCACAGATCATTATCCACGACATTGATGACGACTCTGGGGGGATCGGGCTCCTACGCGCCACAGCACCGACTGGCAAGGCGTCAGGATGGATTGTCCTGAGCAATCAGAAAGACAGCCAACTGATCCGGTCGGCCTATGCGGCGGGCGCAGGAGCTGTCGTGCTGAAACAGCATCGCGTCGAAACCCTCATCACGGCCATTCAGAAAGTGTTAGGCGGAGGCATATGGATGGATCGAACCATGCTGGACACGGTTCTCGAACAAACACCCGCCGGACAATCGACCTCTGAACGGGCAATGTCTCGTGCGAGCCTCCTAACCAAACGGGAAAACGATGTGGTGAAGGGGATTGTGAAGGGATACCGGAACAAACGGATCGCTGAGGAATTGGGCATCAGCGAAGTCACCGTTCGCCACCATTTGACGGCCATTTTCGGCAAGTTGCGTGTCTCCGATCGGCTCGGCTTGCTGATTTACGCCACCCACAACGGGTTGGGGGACACCTCCTCCCTGCCGGCGCCCTCCCAGCAGTAGAGACGCTCCCGTCCCTGACCGCGCCAGCACGGCTGCCAGCTTCACGGTCTCGTGAAGATCCCTCATTGGGTGCCCCCCAAAGGTGAACACCTGACGCCACGTACGGGTCTGCTGGTCCTACCTACCAAAATGTCAGGGCTTGATGATGGTGCCGAGGGACAGAAT
>FKKE01000156.1_pt1 | contig 144413 bp, 147 predicted proteins | sample 1106331 | NCBI WGS metagenome assembly FKKE01 (sample SAMEA3931202, study PRJEB13176) | freshwater metagenome | biome: Drinking water system; feature: drinking water; material: freshwater | place: China | collected 2013-02-06 | reverse complement strand
CGAACTTCGGCGATCCGTACCGCATGGACAAACGGACACCGGGCGTCGGCGAGCACCAGTTGCACATCAACCCGCAGGCTGCCAAAGATCGCGGCATCAACGACGGCGACTACGTCTATGTCGACGGCAACCCGGTGGACCGGCCGTACCGCGGCTGGCGCCCCTCGGACCCGTATTACAAGGTCGCACGGTTGATGATCCGGGCCAAATACAACCCGGCCTATCCGTACCACGTCACGATGGCGAAACACGCCCCGTACGTGTCGACGGCGAAGTCGGTGAAGGGCCACGAGACGCGGCCGGACGGACGCGCCATCGCGGTGGACACCGGCTATCAGTCCAACTTCCGGTACGGGGCCCAACAGTCCTTTACCCGGAACTGGTTGATGCCGATGCACCAGACCGACTCGCTCCCGGGCAAGCACGCGGTCGCCTGGAAGTTCAAGTGGGGCTATCAGGTCGACCACCACGCGATCAACACGACGCCGAAGGAATGCTTGATCCGCATCACCAAGGCGGAAGACGGCGGCATCGGCGCCCGGGGACCGTGGGAACCGGTCCGGACCGGCTTTACGCCGGGCCAGGAGAACGAGTTCATGATCAAGTGGCTCAAAGGCGAACACATCAAGATCAAGGTGTAAGGCCAGAATCACTTGCAGCTTGAAATGATGTGGCAACCAATGAGAAGCACCATTAACCATCTGATCATGACAAGAAGGAGGATTCACAATGCCAGAAGTCTATAATTGGCATCTGGGACGGAAGATGCTGTATCCCTACGAGGAACGGCATCCGAAGTGGCAGTTTGCCTTCGTGTTCAACATCAACCGGTGTTTGGCCTGTCAGACCTGTTCGATGGCGGACAAGTCCACCTGGCTCTTCTCGAAGGGCCAGGAATACATGTGGTGGAACAACGTGGAAACCAAGCCGTACGGCGGGTATCCGCAGTTCTACGACGTGAAGATCACCCAGCTCGTCGAGCAGGTGAACCCAGGCGGTCAGGTGTGGAACGTCCGCGTCGGACGCAAGCACCATGCGCCGTACGGGGTGTTCGAAGGGATGACCATTTTCGACGCGGGGGCCAAGGTCGGCCAGGCGGCGATCGGGTACATTCCGACGGACCAGGAGTGGCGGTTCGTCAACATCTACGAAGACACGGCGACCTCGATGCGCGCCCTCGTGGAAGGCATCGACAAGACCGGGTTTTCGCGCGATGAACCGTGGAAGATGACGGGCAGCTCGCTTCCCGAGCATGAAACGTTCTTCTTCTACCTCCAGCGCATCTGCAACCACTGCACCTATCCGGGCTGCTTGGCAGCCTGCCCGCGGAAGGCGATCTACAAGCGGCCGGAAGACGGCATCGTGTTGATCGACCAGAACCGCTGCCGCGGGTACAAGAAGTGCGTGGAGCAGTGTCCGTTCAAGAAGCCGATGTATCGTGGAACCACACGCGTGTCTGAAAAGTGCATCGCGTGTTATCCACGCATCGAAGGTAAGGACCCATTGACCGGTGGCGAGCCGATGGAAACGCGCTGTATGGCTGCCTGCGTCGGAAAGATCCGCATGCAGAGCCTGGTGCGCATCGGTGAGGACGGTCTCTGGGCCGAAGATCGTTGGCACCCCCTGTACTACGCGATCCGCGTGGAGCAGGTGGCGCTCCCGCTGTATCCGCAGTGGGGCACCGAGCCCAACGGCTACTACATTCCGCCTCGGCACAGCCCGCGCGGCTATGCCCGGCAGATGTTTGGCCCGGGCGTGGACAACGCCATCGAGAAGTATCTCGTGCCGAGCCGTGAACTGTTGGCGGTCCTCCAGCTCTGGAGAGCCAGCCAGCAGATCATCTTCCGGTACGACGTCATCCCTGGTCCGAAGGTGTTCGAGACCCAGATCCACGGTAAGCGTTTCGAGATGTACAACGATACCGTCCTGGGCTTCAACAAGTCGGGCAAGGAAGTGGCGCGTATCCAGGTCGAAGAGCCGATCTACATTCGGCCGGCGGAACGGGTCAGCTGGCTCTAAGGCCGATTCGGACTGAGCGGCGAGAGCTGAGGACTGAGAGGCATTCGATCTCGGTCCTCGGCATTCAAGTCTCAGCTCCGGGGCAACTGGGAGGGGCGGGGTTCCGAAAGGGGCCCCGCCCTTTCTGTATCACCAAGAGACGGCAATGCGCATCCGTTGGGTCTCCATCATCAGCAGCATCTTGATCGCGACAAGCGGCCTGCTCGGTGCCAGGACGCTGACCCGTGTCGACCAGGACCTGCGCGTCATGCATGCCGAGTATACGCTGGCAGCCACGGACTTGGGACACGTCACCGGCGAATTGATCCGCTACCGCACCTCCATCATTCGCGCGATGGAGGCGGACACGAAACAGGACTTCTTGCGAATCGCCGAGTCCTTTTCACAGAAACAGGCCCGCATCGACAAGGCCATCGAACGCTTCGTGAAAGCCAGCAACAGTGCGTCCTCCGGGAAAACCATGGATGCGCGGGAACTGGTCGAATTGAAAGCAGTGCAAGAGAAGCTGGACGCCTATATGGCCTCGTCGCATCGGACCATCACGCTCATGGAGCAGCAGTGGAATGCGAAGTCTTCCGTGGAAGCCCAACGGTTGCGCGAAGAGGCGGAAGACAACGCGGCCAACGACGCGGGTGCCAAATTCATCGCCATGACGTTGGAACTGGATCGCTTGCTGGATGTCGTGGCGGGGATCGCGGGAGAAGTGAAAAAGGACGCCGACGCCAGGTTGCGTGTGGAGACGATGGTCATCGTCGGCGTCAGCATGGGGCTGGCGGCGCTGGTGTTACTGTTTCCGTCGTCCTGATAAGCGCTACGGCGGATTACTGCCCACATACCGCCCGACCACCCCGTGGCGTGGCGGTCGAGCCATATTAGGCCCACACCGCGCCGCGCTTGTGCTTTAATGGTGTGGCGATCGTCGAATGACTGCTGAACTTATCAATTCCAAAACCTGCTGTCGTGGAACGACTAAGGACAGAAGGGGCCGGCACTGGTTCCAGGTCGACCGGTACGGACGGCGCAACGGGAAGGAGTGCGCATCATGAGAGGAACCGTCATCGCAGCTTTTGTCGCAGGTATTGTGATTCTCGCCGGCTTAGCCGGTGCCTGGCCCTCTCGGGCCCTCGCCTATGAGGAAATTTCCGTGGCGGACGGCGGAACGCTGACGGGAACGGTCAAATTGACCGGCGACGTGCCGCATCCGAAAGGCTACAACCTCACCACATTGCCCGACCAGATCTATTGCGGGCGAATCTCTGACGGCCGGGGATGGCGTCTGTTTCAGCCGTTCGATGTCGGGGAGGGTGGTGCGTTTCGTCAAGTCGTGGTATACATCGAGTCAATTTCACGTGGGAGATCCTTTGCAGAAGCCGCACCGCCGCGTATCGAAGCGAAGGATTGCCGGTTTCTCCCCATGGTCAACCTGGTGCGGGACGACCGCGACATCACGGTCGTCAACATGGACCCGGCCATGCACGACATTCAAGCCTATGAAACGTCGCATCTCGGGCCACGGGTTCTGTTCAACGTGCCGTTGCCGATCAGCCAACGCTATCCTCATGAGGCCGGTCTCAGCGCCCATTTCAGTAAACACTACGAGGGGCAACCGGTGAGCCAGCGCGTGCACATGACCAAAGGGCGCCGCGTATTCGTGATGCAGTGCGGGTTTCATGCCTATATGGAAAGTTGGGCGCTCGTGAAGGACCACCCATACTATGCCGTGACCGACGACCAGGGCCGGTTCAGCCTCACCGATGTACCGCCTGGAACCTACCGCGTCATCGTGTGGCACCCCTACATGCGCGAAGCCGCGGCCAAAGACGTGACGATCAAGTCAAAAGAAACCGTTTCGCTGGACGTTACGATTGAAGCGCCGACCGGGCGCCTTTACGCCAATCAGATGGTCGAGAATCCCTACGTCCGTTACACCATCACGGAAGACGTCCAGAGCGCCATCGTGCCGACCTTGGAAAAGCAAGTGTACCGTTGATAACCTGGTCCATGCGCAGTTCACATTTAGAAGGTGGAGACATGACGATGCGTCTGATGACGGGCAGGGCGACGACAATCATGCTTTGCATGGCCTCCGTGCTGTTTACAGGGGGCTGCGGCAAGAAGACCGTGTCCTCCTCTGGAGACGAGTTTGCCGCAGCAGAGAGCAAAGCGAAGCCCGGTCCCGTGGAAACGATCAAGCCGGACCGGATGGTCACGGTTCCCGATGAGAGCCGTCCTCCGATCGAGGCCTCACGTCCGCAATCGGATCTCTCTTCACCCTTTGCATCTCCAGGTGGTGGGGCAGCGGGCTCAGTTCCCGGCGAAACGGGCCTGGCGGTCGATTCCGGTGCGCTGGCCGACGTCTACTTTGATTTCGATCAATTCACGCTCCGAGGCGATGCGCGGTCATCGCTGGAGGCCAACGCCAAGTGGCTCAAGGCTTCTTCGGTAAAATCCGTCCTGATCGAAGGCCACTGTGACGAACGGGGGACCGAGGCCTATAACCTCGTCCTCGGCGAGAAGCGGGCCAAGTCCGCGAAACGCTATCTTGAAGACCTCGGGGTGGCGGGCTCACGTCTCAAGACCGTGAGCTACGGGAAGACCAGGCCCTTCTGCAAAGAGCGGGACGAGACCTGCTACCAGTCGAACCGACGCGCTCACTTCGTGGTGAAGTAAGGTCGAACGGGGCGGGGGCGCGCCGCCCCCCTCCCCTCTCTTCATTGTTTTTCCTCTTCCTCAGATAGTGTTGGCCCTGCCTTTGCAAACACATACAAGACGGGCCGTTGTTCCGGACTTTCCTCGCGAATCAGGGGAATTCGGCGACAGCGCGGCTCCCGAGCCTGTCGCAAAAAGGGACAGTTGCGCATTGACCTGATCGTTCGCAGAGAGATAGTCTCGCAATCTGCTCATTAGAAGAGGGGCACACGATGACTGAAGAATGGGGCGCCATACTCGTTGTCGACGACGATCCGGACATGCGCGAGATGGTGCATGACATGCTCAAGGACCGCGGTCACCAAGTGACGACGGCGGGGAGCGGCCAGGATGCGCTCAAGACCTTGGCCGAAGGGGACTATGCCGTCGTGCTGACCGATCTTCGCATGAAAGGCATGCAGGGATTGGAACTGCTCACGGAGATCAAGAGAACCTATCCGGACATCAACGTCATCCTCATGACGGGATTCGGCTCGGTGGAGACGGCCGTCGAGGCGATGAAGCACGGGGCCAGCGATTACATTACTAAACCCGTCAAGAAAGACGATCTGGTGCGGGTCATCGAACGGGTCGTGCGCGAGGCGGCGCTTCGTCGCGAAGTCAGTCGCCTCAGAAAAGAAGTTCACAGGGAATACAGCTTCCATCAGATCCTCGGCAAGAGCAAGCCGATGCAGGCGGTGTTCGACCTGATCAAGCGGGTGGCGGACAGCCCCACCAACGTGCTGATCACCGGTGAAAGCGGGACAGGAAAGGAACTGGTCGCCAAGGCGATTCACTTCAACAGTGATCGAAAGGATGCGCCCTTCATCCCCGTCAACTGCGCCGCGATCCCGGAACAGTTGTTGGAAAGCGAGCTCTTCGGCCACATGCGCGGGGCCTTTACCGATGCAAAGTTCGACAAGCGCGGCCTCTTCGAAGAGGCCCAGAAGGGGACGCTCTTTCTCGATGAGATCAGCGAGTTACCCTTGATGCTCCAGGCCAAGTTGCTGCGCGCGATTCAGGAAAAGGAAATCCGGCGCGTCGGGGCCAACAAACCAGTCCCGGTCGACGTCCGCATCATCGCCGCGACCAACCTCAACCTCGGGGAAGAGGTCAAGGCCAAGCGGTTCCGGGACGATCTCTACTATCGGTTGAATGTCATCGAGTTGAAACTGCCTCCCTTGCGCGACCGGCGCGAGGACATTCCCCTGCTCGTCGATGCCTTTCTGAAGAAATGCGGCGACGCGCGGGGCAAGGCGGTCAAGGGAGTCAGCGAGGCGGGGTTGGCGATGCTGATGGACTATGCCTGGCCGGGCAACGTGCGCGAACTGGAGAATGTGATCGAACGGGCCGTGACCCTCAGCCGGGGTGAGAAGGTCACCCCCGACGACCTGCCGCCGGCGGTGCAAGGGGCGCGAGGCGACCGCCGCGTGCTCGACGAAGCGGCGGAAAAGACCCTCCCGCTCCACGAAATCGAAAAAGAGTACATCAAAAAGATTCTCGAGAAGATGGGCGGCAACAAATATCAGGCCGCCCACGCCCTTGGCATCGACCGCAAAACGCTGTATCGTAAGCTCGCCGAAATCGAAGGCGTTCCGCATCTCGAAGAATAACGCCCCGTAATGCATCCGCTCGGCCGGGAGCGATCGCATGAAGGTTGTTAATCACAGCTACGTCATGCGCATAGCTCCTTGGGCAGTTCCCGTCCTCACGCTCGGCATTTTTCTCTTCGATGTCATCACGCCGGTCGGGGTGGCGGTCTCGGTCCTCTATGTCCTGCCCCTGCTCCTCACGTTCCTGTCGACGCGGGAACGCGATCCGCTGAATTTTTCGCTGATCGCAACCGGCTTCATTTGGCTTGATTTGCTGCTGAAGCCGCCGGGCATTTCTATCCCCTACGGCGTATTCAATCGTGCCCTCGGCATGGTGGTTTTATGGGGCGTGACTCTGGGTCTCATGCGATACAAGCGACTCCAGCAAGGGCTTCGTTCCGCGGAAACTGCGCGAGCCGAGGCGGTAGTTCGACGGGAAGCAGCAGTCGCGGCTCGAGAACTCGCGGACGTCAGCGCAAAGGGCGCCTCCGAAGCTCTGCGGGAGAGGGAACGTGTCCATCGTACGCTGCTGGCCAATCTATCGGGCATGGCCTATCGCTGTCGAAATGACAAGGATTGGACGATGGAGTTTGTGAGTGACGGCTGCGAAGATCTGGCTGGCTATACTGCCGAGGATCTTATCGAGAACCGACGCATTGCCTTCAATACATTGATTCATGAAAACGATCGGCAGCGGATTTGGGACGAATGCCAGATCAGTTTGGCTGCCCGCCGGCCCTGCAGCACGGAGTACCGCATCATCACAAGGACCGGTGAAGAGAAATGGGTCTGGGACCAGGCGCAAGGCATCTACGAAGAAGGCGGGCGGCTGGCGGCCATCGAGGGCTTCATCGCCGACATCACGGAGCGGAAGCGGGCGCAGGAACAGTTCGAGCTCGCTGTCGAGGCATCGCCGAACGGGATGCTGATGGTCGATGAGGCGGGGCGGATCGTCATGATTAACCATCAGGTTGAACAACTGTTCGGTTACGAGCGGGAGGAATTGATCGGGCAATCGGTCGACATTCTGGTACCGAAGCACGTCCGATCCACCCATGCCGGGGATCGTGAGGCATTCATGGCCCATTCCGAAGCCCGCGCCATGGGGCAGGGACGGGATTTGTACGGCGTGGGAAAAGACGGCCGGGAGTTTCCCTTAGAGATCGGGCTGAACCCCATCCGGACCAAGCAGGGCACATGGGTCTTGGCGTCGGTCGTGGACATCAGTGAACGAAAGCGGACGCAGGAGCAGCTCCGCAAGGCCGAGCGGCTGGCCGAACTGGGCACCTTGGCCTCCGGCATGGCCCACGAGATCGGCACACCCATGAACGTCATTCTTGGGCGAGCCGAATATCTGATGGACCGGGTCAAGGAAGAGCCGATCAAGAAAGGCTTGCAGACGATCGTCGCGCAAGTGGAGCGGATCACCAGGGTGATGAATCAATTGCTCTCCTTTGCGCGGCGCAAACCGCCGGAACGGGGGCCGCTGGTCTTGCAGCAAGTGATCGATAACAATCTCGAGATGTTTCAAGAGCGTCTCGCTCGGAACCGGGTGCATGTGGAGCGGCTGGTCGATCCCGGCTGCCCGAAAGTCCTGGCTGATGCGGATCAAATGAGCCAGGTCGTGATCAATCTGGTCATGAACGCCATCCACGCCATGCCGGACGGCGGGACTCTCCGAGTCGGGTTGGAGGCGGATAAAGAAATGGTCAAGCTGACGGTGGGCGATACGGGTCATGGGATTCCGCAGGAGGCGATCAAGAAAATTTTCGAACCTTTCTTCACTACCAAGGAATTCGGCAAGGGGACCGGTTTGGGGCTTACCGTCGTCAAGGGGATCATCGAGGAACATCACGGGACGATTGCCGTCGAGAGTGAAGAAAGCAAGGGTACGACGTTCACGATTCAGTTGCCGGTGGCTTCAAGCAGTTGACAGATGAAGAGGTTTGGACCCCACAATCAGACCTGTCAGCCTGCAACCTGGAACTGGTCAGCCTACTGCATCGCACCTCTCTCCCTGTAGCATCTCGCAACAGTGCTTCTGCGCTCACTTGTAGTCTTTCTCGCCAGTCCCTCGCCGCAACGCCACGCCAGGCTCCCATTTGTTGGGTTTTTCCCTCCTTCTCGAGAGGCAGGATCGGCATGTCCCTTGCCCTCTACCCCCACAAAGATCTGCTGCAAGGGAAGGAAGAAAGCTGTGACGGGACGAAAAACGGCCTTGGTTCTCGTAGTCGAGGACGATCGGGAGATGCGCAGCCTCCTCTGCGACGAGATGTGGAGTGCGGGTTATCAGCTGCGGGAAGCGAGGGACGGAGACGAGGCGTTCCTGTCCGTGCTGGAGTCAGTCCCTGACCTGATCCTGACCGATCTGCGCATGCCGGCAGGAGGGGCAGATTACATCAGTCGCCTGCGTACGGTCGCGCCGCGTTGTCCCATCGTGGTGATGACGGCATTCGGCGACTCCCGTTGTAAGAGCGACGTGTTGAAGGCGGGGGCCGATGCCTATTTCGACAAGCCGGTCCGCATCGCAGACTTGAAGCAGTGCATCCAGCAGTTGTTGAACCACGAGAGAGCAGTAGACGGCAGATAACAATAAGCTCTTGCGAGGAACTGAGATGGCCGGATCTCACCGAGAACGACCCGACGCGACCCCTCCCTCCGATCCGATTATTGCGGCCCGGATCGAAGCGATTAGGCAACTGGCAGGTGGCCTGTCCGACCGAGTCGCGGTGATGGACCGAGAATTCAACGTCATCTATGCAAATGAAGCGGCCTGGGCCGTCCATCCGGAGGGAAACACCAGCCGTCGACGCGCCAAATGCTACGAAGCGTTTGCGCAGCGGACCGATCCCTGCGGAGCCTGTCCGGCGATCAAGGTGTTTGAGGCGCCGGAGGTGCAATGCGTGTCCTGTGAAGGATTAGGCGACGGGACGGCCTGTGGGATGCAGCAAGCCTACCCCCTGACGTCGAAAGACGGCGACGTGGCTTCGATGCTCGTGCTTTTCAAGACGGTCGGGAAGCCCGCACCGGCCATCCCTCATGTGCCGGAGGAGCATACTCCTCCGACCGTACGGGAGCACCTCGGCCAGCTGATCGGCCGCAGCTCCGTGATGCAGCAGCTCTTCGACATGATCGCGCTCGTCGCCGAGAGCCAAGCGACGGTGCTCATCCAGGGGGAGAGCGGCACGGGAAAAGAGTTGGTTGCGAAGACGATTCACAGGCTGAGTGACCGCCGGGACAAGCCGTTTGTCGTCGTCGATTGCGGATCGCTGCCCGAGACGCTGCTGGAGAGCGAACTGTTCGGCCATGTGAAGGGGGCATTCACCGGAGCCGTCTCTAACAAGCGCGGGCTCTTCGAAGAGGCGGACAGCGGCACCATTTTTCTCGATGAGATCGCCGATACGACCCCGACGTTCCAAGCCAAGCTGTTGCGTGTCTTGCAGGAGGGCGAGATCAAACGAGTCGGCGGGAATCAGCCGATCAAGGTCGATGCCCGTGTGGTCTCCGCCACGAACAAGGACCTCGCGGAACTGGTCAAGGCGAAACAGTTCAGACAGGATCTCTACTATCGCCTGGCCGTGCTGCCTCTGCTGCTGCCGCCCCTGCGCGATCGAAGAGAAGACATCCCGGTCCTGGTCGAGCATTTTGTCCGGCAGTCCTGCCACCGACACCGGCAACCGGTGCGGATGGTATCGCCGGACGTGATGCAAGCTCTATCTGAAGCCGCCTGGCCGGGAAACGTCAGGGAGCTCCAACACTATATCGAACGGGCGGTGGTTACGACGACGGGGCCGAGTCTCACATGCAGCGACATCATCGCCATGGGATCGCCAAAGGAACCGGGAGACCTCCGGTCGGCCGCACGCAACGCTGTGGCCCAAGCCGAAAAGACACGCATCGTCGATGCGCTCAGAAAGACCCATGGGAATCGCGTGAAAGCCGCCAAGCTTCTCGAGATCAGCCGCGCCGGACTCTACAACAAACTCCGCGAGTACGGAATCAGTTAGGGTTCTCCTGTCCCTCTTCTCCTCATTTTTATCGTTAGACTGTCCAACGCACTAGACAATCTAACCTGTTGAAATCGCGTTCGTATCATTCTTCGAAACATCGAGTCTGTCTAACTCGGTAGAAAAACTCCCCGTGAGGCCGCTCATGTGCGGCGCCTCGAAATTACCCATAACCCCATGTTTCTCAAGAATTCTTCGGCTGCCGCATGCTCGGAAATCCAAGAGGGCACGACAGTTGCGCTTGTATGACAGCGCTGGTGAAGGTCTGGGTGATTAGGACCGGCCTCCGAATGACCCTCCCTTCGCAAGAAGGAAACCTTCACCAGCTCTTATCCCTCCAGGATTTTTTGGCCGGAAGTCAGTCGGAGGCCGGTTCTCTTCATCAAGAAGGAACTCGGGACAGTCAAGCGGGAACTGAGTCGGTGTGTTTCAACCATCCGCCCAACGAGGCGGGTTTAAGAGGGGAGGCCGTGTATGAGGTCCTTTCTATATCAACCACAGCGCCAGCGCAGGCGTAGCCGCCTGTCGTTGATGCTGCACAGTGTGCTGCTGAGCAGCTTGGTGGCGACACCATGGCTGTACGCAGCCGGTCCAGGAGAGTCGTCGCATGGGGGCCATGCGACGCCGGTGGCTCTTCCGGGCTGGACGCAACAACTCAAAGGCCAGACGGTGGTCGAGAACGCCATCGAAGGCCGAGCCGGCAATGCCGAGAAGATGGAGATGCAGCACCATCGTCTCATGGAGAAACTGCAACAGCAGGCCCATCAGGACGCCAAGGCACAGCCGACGTCCGGCGGTGCATTCACCGATATGTCCATGATGCACCAGTACATGGGACAGGACGGCAGCAGCTTCCTCCTCATGACGGATTCTAGCAAGGGTGAACCGGTCATGTCCTCCGGCGGCAAATGCCCGGCCAACGCGCCGGTCAAGAAGTTCGACGTGTCGATGATCAACGTCGAGATCACGTTGAACCGCTGGCTCGACTTCTATCCCGGCTACATGTACGTCCTGACGGAGAATGTCGACAAGGCGCGGGCGGAGGAAACGAAGAACAAGGAAGCCCGTGATAAAGAAGGCTTTGATCCGGGCGCCGTTTCGACCGGCCTGCAAGGCGACGTGATCCAGCCGTTGGTCCTCCGCGCCAACCAGGGCGATTGCGTCAAGATGACGCTCCGCAACGCGATGGAGGGCGAGGACGGCAGCCTGTTCATTCAGGCCTCCAGCATGATCGTCAGCGCGACAGGCAAACCGGCGACGACGACCAATCCGGAGTCCATCGTGGCCCCGGGCAAGTCGCAGGACTTTGAATGGTACATCCATCCGCACATGCAGGAAGGTGTGCGGCAGTTCCATTCCTGGAGTCATGACCGCGAGCTGACCGTGTTGGGCCTCTTCGGCGCCTTCATCGTCGAACCGAAAGGCTCGAAGTACCTTGAAGCGCTGGGGACCGGTCCTGCACCTGAAGCGAAGAGCGGCTGGCAGGTCATGATCGACAACGGCACTGGTCCGGATTTCCGCGAATTCGTGATCTTCTATCACGAGATCGGGGATGAAGCGTTCCGTCCGTTGAACAAGAAAGGCGACTTCTTGCCTCAGCGCGATCCGCTGACGGACGCCTATCGTCCGGGCGGCCGCGCGCTGAACTATCGTAGCGAGCCGTTCGGCATCGACGAAATGCACTTGCAGCACGAGTATTTCGGTTTTGAAGACGAATCGATGGCCTACAGCGGCTATACGTTCGGCGATCCGCCGACCACGGTCGCTCGTGGGTACCTCGGCGAGCCGGTCAAGTGGCGGTTGGTCCACGGTGGGTCCGAAGTGTTCCACAGCCACCACCCGCACAGCGGATCGATTCGCTGGCAGCGCAGCCCGGGCACCGAGCCCAACAATCTCTGGGCGATGGGCCAGGACGGTCCGGTGAAATACCCGATCGTCCGGACCAAGTCCGATCGGGTGGACGTCGAAGTCATGGGTCCGTCCGAAGCATTGGACCTCGAACCGGAATGCGGGGGCGGCGGCTGTCAGCACCTGGCAGGCGAGTTCCTCTATCACTGCCACGTCGCGCACCACTATGTGGCGGGGATGTGGGGGTACGGCCGGTTCTACAACACGCTCCAAGTCGGAGCTAATCATACGGACACGATGCCGGACATGCGCGAATTGCCGGATCGCGTCGGCCGCATGAAGCTCGGCGTTTCGTCCGACAAGCTGATCGGGACGACCGTCGATTGGTTCGGCAAGACGTTCAAGATCGTCGACAAGGGCCAGAAGACCAACTGGAAGTCCGATCCTGCCGTGGTGAACATCAAGGATTGGGTCGAGATGTTCCTGCCGGCGCAAGGCAAGCCGGGCCATACGGACGACGAAAAGGGCCAGATCATGGCCTACGACGCGACCGTGTGGGATTGGAAGTGGAACGGCAACATCGCCCTCGGGGAGCGGGAGAGCACGGCGAAGTACCCGAAGTATCCTGCTGCGGCCAAGTGGGACGACAGCACCAGACCGGCCATTCTCTTTGACCCGACCACGGGCAAAATGGCCTGGCCGTTGCTGAAGCCGCACTTCGGCAAGCGCAATCCGTTCTCGGCCAACCACAGCGGGGCGCCCTGGCTGGAGCCGATCCACCAGGACGAGAATGGTGAGCGGACGTCCGAGCCGGCGAAGCCGGGCGAGCAGGGACCCTGGAGTCTCTGCCCGGTAAACGCCAATCAGAAGTTCTACAACATCCACTTTATCCGTACGCCGATCACCCTGGCCAAGAAGCAGGGTAAGGAACCGGCCATTGTGGATAAGGACGGCCTGATCTACCTGCTCCACGAAGAGGAGCGGTTGACCAGGGCCAACGACGATCTCAAGCTTCCGGCGGTCATCCGCGCCAACGTGTATGACTGCGTGGACTTGGTCCTCACCAGCGAGTGGGACGACGACGACTACACGAACTTCCAGTCGTCGAAGATCAACATCCATCCCCACTTCTTCCAGTTCGACACCGGGAACTCGGACGGCGTGATCTCCGGCATGGAGTACGAGATGTCGGTGCGTCCGTTCACGATGTGGGGCAAGAAGACGAAGCATGGCCTGCCGGCTCCGATGGTCGCGAAGATCGCCGGTGGTGCGAAGGCCGGTGCGACCTCGATCAAGATCGAGATGGCGCCAGGTGCTTCGAAGTTCCATCCGAACACCGAATTGATGGTGGGCATGGACTGTTTGGAGAAGGGCAACGATGCGACGGCCTCACTGCCGCGTGATAAGAGCTGCTCCGAAGTCGCCCGCATCAAGGAAATCAAGGGTGATTCCATCACGTTCTTCAAGCCGTTGAAGCACAACCATCCGTCAGGCGACCTGGTGTCCCCGGAGTTCGTCCGGTACCGGTGGTGGGTGGACGTGGATATGGGAACCGTGTTCTGGCACGACCACGCGTTCGGCGCGACGACCTGGCCGCACGGCGGGTTCGGCGTGACGATCGTGGAACCGTTCGGGGCCACGTATCATGATCCGAAGAACGGCAAGTTGGTGTGGAGCGGCCCGGTCGCGGACATCCACAGCAACGAGCCGATCGGCGCCGGTGTCAGCGGCAGCTTCCGTGAGTTGATGGTTTCCATCCACGACACGGTGCCGCACACGGTCAACGTGATCCAGGCCGGCAATCCTCCGGGACAACCGGTCGAAGTGGCGCTGGAAGCGGGCAAGACGATTTCGTTCCAAATGCCCGAGAAAATCCTGAACGCGCCGAACCAGTACATCAACGGCGGGACGCATACGACCGGCAGCGGGTTCAACTTCCGCGCGGAACCGTTTGCACAACGCCTCTCGAACAATCCGGATACCTCCAAGCTGTTCAGCAGCGCCATTCACGGCGATCCCGATACGCCTCTGTTGCGGGCGTACACCGGCGACACTGTGGTATTCCGCCTGTTGCACCAGCTGATGAACGAATCGCACGTCTGGACGATCGCCGGTCATACGTTCCTCACGGAGCGCTATGCGGCGGATGCCAATCGGAAGAACTCGATCCACGTCGGGATCGCCGAGCGGTATGACCTCGTCACCAAGGCGGGCGGATTCCAAGGCATGCCGGGAGACTACATCCACTTCAACGGCCGAAGCTCGCACTTCGCCGAAGGTGGATGGGGCATCATGCGCGTGCTCGACAAGGCGATCGAAGATCTGAAGCCGCTTCCGAGGGGAACCAACCCGCTCGGAATCCCGGCGACGCCGAGCGGCGTCTGCCCGGCCGATGCGCCGGTGAAGAGTTTCAACGTGGTGGCGTTGGACCGTCCGTTGAAGCTCAATCCGAAGGCGCCGGACGCGATCGAGGTCGATTTCGAACGGAAGATTGAGCTGACCGTGCCGGAAGGCAAGATCTTCGCGCTTGAGGAAGAAGCGACGACGGTGGCGACGGGTGGCACTCCGCATCCGCTGACGCTGCGCGTCAACCTCGGCGATTGCATCAAGGTCAATCTGAAGAACAAGATGAAGGCGAGCCGGGCGTCGTTCTTTGCGCCTGGGTTGGCCTTCGATCCGAAGGACAGCCAGGGCCTGAACGTCGGGAACAACGGCGGCGACCAGACCGTCGGCCCGGGTGAAGGCCGCGCGTACACCTACTATGCGCATCCGGCGAACAAGGAAACGACCTCGCTGGTGTGGGACGGCGGCAACGTCGTCGTGAATCCACGCAACGGGTTGTACGGGGCGATCATCGTCGGTCCGAAGGGATCGCAGTACCGCGATCCTGCGACCGGTGCGGATCTCTCGCAGAAGAATGCCTGGAGAGCGGACGTCATCGTGGATGCCAGCTTGCCCGAGAACGTCGGCAAGCGGAACTATCGCGACGTGGCCCTGTTCTTCCAGGATGAAGATAACATCATCGGCACCGCATTCATGCCCTACGTGCAAAACGTGGCCGGTGTGACCTCGGTCAACTACCGCGCGGAACCCTACAAATTCCGCGAGGAGCAGGGCTGCTCGTTGGGCAAGATCTTCCAGCCCTGTGTCGTGGATAAGCCCGAAGATCCGGCCACGCCTCTCATCGAGGCGCATGCCGGAGATGCGGTCCGCATCCACGTGATCGGGGCCAACAGCGAGCAGAACGGGATGTTTGCGGTCGAAGGCCACGAGTGGCCGATCGAACCCTACATGCCGGGTGCCGACATGATCAGCACGGTGGAGTACGCCGGATCCGAGACGCTCGACGTCTTCATCCGCGGCGGTGCGGGTGGACCGTATCGTCAGACAGGAGACTTCGTGTGGTCGAATGCCCGGCTGCCCTACGCGCAGTCAGGACAATGGGGCTACCTCCGTGTGTTGCCAGCAGGCGATTCACGGCTGCAACCGCTGGGCACCCACGGGATGGGTGGCAAGCAGGCGCAAGTGGAGCCGCAGCCCCAAGCTATTCCGACGGCGATGAAGTAATCGCTCGCGGGATAGTATAGGCCCAAGACGGGGGAGCTGCGCCGACGGTGTGGCTCCCCCGTTCTCTAAGGGCACGGAGTGATGAGGCGAGTGTTGAGTTAGCCAGCCGGTTGGCTTTACACTTATGAGTTCTTAACTCATCACTCAGGATTAGAGGAGGCCGGCGTTATGCAGATGTCACACCGTATGGCGATGGCGTTCATGGCGGTTTGCCTGGCGAGCCCCGTGCATGCCTACGAAGAGATCACGGTTGCCGATGGGGGAACCATCAGGGGCATGGTCAAGCTCGAGGGGGCGGTGCCCAAACCGAAGGGTTACAACCTCACCACGTTGCCCGATCCGTTCTATTGCGGCCGCATCTCCGATGGGCAGGGCTGGCGCATTTTGCAGCCGTTCCAAGTGGGTGCGGCAGGTGAATTTCGTGATGTCGTGGTTTATCTGGAAGGGATCGAGAAGGGGAAACCGTTTGCCGATAACAGCGTCCCGCAGGTCGAGGCGAGAGACTGCCTCTTCCAGCCCTTTACGACCGTTGTGCGGGACGACCAATCGGTCACGGTCGTGAACATGGACCCGGTCATGCACGACATTCAAGCCTATGAGACCTCGCACTTAGGCGCGCGTGTGTTGTTCAACGTGCCCTTGCCGATGAATCCGCAGCACCCGCGCAATTTCAAGGACAAGAGCGAAGCCGCCCTGTACCACAAACACATGGCCGGCGCGCCGATGAAGGAATTGGTGAAGCTCAGCAAGGGCCGGCGGATCTTCGTCATGCAATGCGGCTTCCACGCGTATATGGAGAGCTGGGGTGTCGCCGTCATGAATCCCTATTTCGCCAAGACGGACGACCAGGGGCGGTTTACCATCACGGACGTCCCGCCGGGCACCTACAAGCTGGTCGTCTGGCATCCGTACGTCCGAAGCGTGAACGAGCAGACCGTGACTATTCAGCCGAAGGGCACCACCGAGACAACGCTCGTCGTGCCGGCCCCGACCGGCCGGCTTTATGCCAACGAGGTGCTGGAGCATGACTATGTGCGGTACAGCGTGACCGAGGAACAGAAGAAAGAGATCGACCCGATGGTCCACAAGCAGGACCACTGAATCTCGTGGATCGTTAAGCGTGATTCGATAATCGTGAAGCAGCAGCGATCTACGAATAACGATGAACGTTTAACGAGCAAAGGGAGGCCGAATCGTGGAACAGAGAGACATGCAAGGCTGGCGGCGTTGGAACTTGATACTCAACGTCGTCTTGGTCCTTGCGGCCTTGCTGATCGTCGCCCGCGTCGCCTGGGGGCTCGACACGCAGGATATCGTCGTCGAATGGACGCCGGAGGGGAAGCAGCTGGCGATGCAACGGGTCGCCAACTGGCCGCCGAAAGAAGAGATGGTCTTGGTGCCGGCTGGGCCGTTCCTCATGGGCAGCGACAAGAAGATCGACCGCAACGCCTACAAAGCCGAAATGCCACAACGGTCGGTTTATCTCGACAGTTACGAGATCGACAAATATGAAGTGACGGCGTTGCATTATTTGAAGTTTGTGCTGGCCACCGGACGGCTGCCCCAGCTGGATTGGCGCTACGACGGAGGAAACTTCCAAGAGCCGATGGCCCATCATCCGATCATGCACGTGAGCTGGCATGACGCGGACGCCTATTGCACATGGGCCGGTAAGCGGTTGCCGACGGAAGCGGAATGGGAGAAGGCGGCGCGGGGCGAAGACGGACGGATCAATCCATGGGGCAATCAGATCGCCGGATTGAGCCGGGCCAATTTCGGCCGTTCAGGTATCTCCGGACCTGTACGGGACCGCCCCGAACGGCTCCTGCTCTATCCGCCGTTGATTTCAGTGGACAAGTACGAGAACGCCGTGAGCCCCTACGGGCTGCACCAACAGATCGGCAACGTCGCCGAATGGGTGGCCGACTGGTACGACGCAGACTATTACAAGGTCGCTCCTGACCGTAATCCCAAAGGCCCGGAGCAGGGCAAGCATCGGGCGTTTCGAGGAGCGAGCTGGATCGACAGCAGCACGACCGCACGCGCCGCGCAACGCAACGGCGCAGACCCTCATACGAAAATGAATTGGCTGGGTTTCCGCTGCGCCAAGTCGGCGCAGCCTGCCGTCGTGATGGGACAATCGAACGGACAAGAGCAGGATCTTCGAAGAGTCGCGAATTAACGCATGCGCATTGTGGACAGCTTCGTACAGAGGATTCATCAGCTGATGTCTCGGGCCGGCGAGCGCAGATCAGCGCAACCGTTGAGGGATGGCGAACGTCCTTCGATCATCGCCGAAGGGAGGCATCATGCGGATTTGGAGAGTAGGGCGGAGCATTGGAGTATGGTCTGTCGCAGTTGCGATCGCCATGGGGCTCGGTGCCTCTGGTGCGTCGCCGGCTTCGGGTGAAGAAACCGGCAACATGGTGGTCTTCAAGGGCGGGTTCATGCGGCTCAACAGCGATCGAGGCGGGGAGATTTTTACCGACACCCAGAATGCCCTCGGGATCGGGCGGAACGACAACGCCTACGGCTGGTATGCGGGTGCCTGGCTGGACAACGTCCTGACCAAGGACACCTGGGGGATGATGAGCGGCGTCTGGGCCGTCGGGGAAATCGGGCTGCAATTCAACCGTCTTGCGTCAAAGACGGTGACAAGCGCGGTGCCGACCGTCACGGCGTTGGCAGGCACTCCGCTCGGAGGTGGAACCACACCGGCCAACACGCAGCTCACGATGGTGACCATCGATATCGCCCCGAAGCTCAAGTTCATGGAAGGCAGCGCGTTCCGGCCATGGATCATCCCGATCGGGTTGGACATCCATGTGATCAGCCCGCCCTCCAATCAGACCCAGTATTTGGACGTGGGGGTGCAATTCGGAGCCGGATTCGACTATCGCGTCTGGAAGGCGTTTCATTTAGGCGCCGATGTTCGCTATCACCTGGCTGCCAACATGACCAACACGGAGAACAGCTACTTCCAGATTGGGCCGTACGTCGGCATTGCGTTCTGAGTTAAAACCGGCGCGCTGAGCCTGGCTCAGCGCGCTCTTCTCCCGGGCCGATCGACTCTTCGCGTGTCTCCATTTCACTTGCTGATGCTCTGGCTTCATCTCGTTGCGGCGATCAGCTGGATCGGCGGGATGGTGTTTCTGTCTGTGGTGCTGGCCCCGCTGGTGAGGCAACGCAAAGCGGCGCCGGAATTCCCGGCACTGTTTCGCACCGCGGCTCTGCGCTTCCGAATCGTCGTTTGGACGGCGATCGCGATTCTCTTGAGCACTGGGCCCTTGCTCCTCGCCGGAAGAGGCTATCCCCTGACCGACCCGACGCGGTGGCCGGCCGTACTGTACGTCAAGCTGGGACTCGTCGGGCTGCTCCTGCTGCTGACCTTCTCGCATGATCTGCTGCTCGGACCGCTCGTCAGTCGAAGCACGGCGATCCCGGAATGCGCCCGTTCCTCGTGGGAGCGCGCGCTCGTCCAGAGCGCCCGCTGGGTCCCACGACTCTCGCTCCTTATCGCGTTGGCAGTGGTTGTCGCCGCCGTCGAACTCGCGCGCTTGTAAGTATCCTGCCACTGTCGCCTTCTGGGACATCTGTCATCGCCCCACTGTCCCAAGTCTCCTCGCCCGTTCCTCCGATCAGAGATCATGGAGGAATACAACCGCTCAATTTTACTCTTGAAGCGTCCTGAATCGGCCCGGCGGCTTCTCCCTTGCAATCGGTCCCCACGGGAAGGAGAGGCTCCATGCACCCGATTCATCCCATGCTTGTCCATTTTCCGATCGCCCTGCTCTCTGCGAGCATGCTGTGTGATCTGCTCGCGTTGCGCTGGCGTCCGGACGAATTCCGTATCGCCGGTCTCTACACGCTCGTGCTGGGTCTCGCCGGTGCGCTCCTGTCGGTCATCTCCGGCCACATGGCAGAGGAAGCCGTGGAGCACAGCGGAGTGCCAGAGCAGATCCTCGAGATCCACGAGAAACTGGGTTTTGCCACATTCTGGATCTTTGCCGGACTCTTAGGGCTGCGTGCTGCCGAGCGGCTGGGGTGGATCGGATGGCAGCGCATGATCACGATAGCAGTCGGTATGGTCGCCGTCCTTGTATTGTTCGTCACCAGCTACTACGGCGGGAGTCTGGTGTACGACTATGGAGCCGGAGTCACGCTGAAACAGTAGCCTGTTGGAGTGATCATGAAGCGAGGATTGTGTGTTGCGGCCGTTGGTTTGTGGGCTGTCACGCTGGCCATGGGAGGCTGGTTCTTTGTCAAAGGTTGGACCACACAAGGAACCGACGGCCGGATGGAAATTCTTCTCGCGCCATCGGAACGCGACCAGATCCTCGCAGAGATGCGACAACTGCTGAAAGGGGTGGACGGGGTCGTGCGGGGGCTCGGTGAGTCACAGCCGGACCCGAAAGCGATGGAAGAAGCCGCGAGAGCCGTCGGTATGAAGATGGCAGCGGACACCAGTCCGGCGATCATGGCGAAGTTGCCGCTCGCCTTCAAACAGATGGGCATGTCGATTCACAAGGATATGGATGCGCTCGCCGATGCGATCGTCCAGAAAGAAACCTCGCAGCAGATTCTGCAACGGCTCTCGAGCATGACGGCCCGCTGCACCACCTGCCACGATTTGTATCGATTTGGAGCGGACAAGTAACGGTCGTGTACAAAGACGTGAATCCCTTTCATGCGTGGAGACTCATACCCAATGTGAGCGTCATGGCCGGATGGCGAGCGCAATGACACAGGCTCATCGCCTGTTTCTGCCACAAGCAATGTCGCTTACGGTCATGTGCACAAGGAGGTGCCCCATGCAATCCAGAAGGATGCTCTCTATTGTCGTAGCTGCAGCGTTGTTGCTGCCGGCCGGTGTCGCGTCACTGGCGTCGGCGCAGGATCGCGATCGTGACCGCGATCAGTTGAAGACGCAACAGCAGTTACAAGACAAAGACAAGTTGCAGACGAAGGATCAGCTGAAAGAGCAAGAGCGGACGCGGGAGCGGACCAGGGAACAGACCCGTACAGAGCGCCCGGAGAAACCGCAGCACGAGAAGGCGGAGCGTTCCGAGCGCGGTGGAATGGGCAGTGGACGCTGACAGCGAAGAAGTGCTGCGAGTTGAGTGCCGAGTCCATGGAGATACGGCACTCAGCACTTTGCACAGAGCACTGGAGGTTGACAATGGCACGAGTGGCGATCATCGGTGCATCAATAGGCGGCTTGCCTGCCGCCTATGAAGCGCGGGCGTTACTGGATAAGAAACATAAGGTCACAGTCATCTCGAATGTCGACTCGTTCCACTTCGTGCCGTCCAATCCTTGGGTCGCAGTCGGTTGGCGCACACGCAAAGACATCAGCTTCGCCCTGGGACCGGCCCTGCAGAAAAAGGGGATTGAGTTCGTCCATGCGACGGCCGACCGTATCGAGCCGGAGCAGAACCGTGTCGTCACGTCGAAGGGCGAAGTGCCCTACGACTATCTCATCATTGCGACCGGGCCCAAACTGAACTTCGGCGCGGTGCCTGGACTCGGTCCCAGCGGCTACACGCAATCAGTTTGTAACGTCGATCATGCTGAGCAGGCCTGGGGCGCATACCAGAGCTTCTTGAAAGACCCTGGTCCGATCATGGTTGGGGCGGCGCAGGGCGCCTCCTGTTTCGGCCCAGCCTACGAGATGGCCTTCATCATCGATGCGGATCTGCGTCAGAAAAAGCTCCGGAAGAAAGTCCCGATCTATTTCGTCACGCCGGAACCCTACATCGGTCATATGGGATTGGCCGGGGTCGGCAAATCGCGTCGGCTGATGGAGGATGAGTTTGCCGAGCACTCGATCAAGCCCATCTACAATACGGCCATCAAAGAAGTGCAGCCGGGGAAGATGCTACTCGAGGACGGCCAGGATGTCCCGTTCCGTTACTCGATGATCATTCCCCCATTTGCCGGTGTCGATGCGGTGGCAAGTACCGCAGGACTTTGCAATCCCAAAGGTTTCGTCAACATCGATGCCCATCAGGCGAATCCCAAATACAAGAACATCTATGCCGTCGGGGTCTGTGTAGCGATTCCACCGGTGGAGCAAACCCCGATTCCGACTGGGGCGCCCAAGACCGGCTACATGATCGAGTCGATGGTCTCGGCGGCGGTCCACAATATCAAGGCCGATATCGAGAACAACGACAAGAAAGAGACGGCTACCTGGAATGCGATCTGCCTGGCCGATATGGGCGACACCGGCATGGCGTTTGTGGCCCTTCCTCAAATGGCGCCCCGCAACGTCACTTGGGCCAAGAAGGGGAAATGGGTGCACCTGGCGAAGATCGCATTGGAAAAGTATTTTCTGATGAAGATGAAGCGGGGCATGAACGAGCCGTTCTTCGAAAAGGCGATCTTGAATGCCATGGGTATCAACAAGTTGGAAAAAGCCAGTTAAGAGGCGGTGGCTCCTCATGAATCGTTTGCTCCGCTCCTTGCCTCACATGAGTAAGAGGAAGGAGGAGAGGTTATGAAACTCAACGAACTTTTGCGATTGATCGCGGGGGCCTTTGTGCTGGTGGCCATCATTCTAGGCATGACGGTTCATCCCTATTGGAATTACTTTGCCGCATTCGTCGCGGTGAATCTGATCCAATCGGCCTTCACCGGTTGGTGTCCGATGATGGCCCTGCTGCGAAAGCTTGGAGTGCAGGAATAGAGAATGTCCAGGGGGGCGACGGGCAACGTCTTGATCGCGAGGTAGGAGGAGGCGCGATCAGCGTCTCGCCGCCCGGCGGGAGCCAACAAAGGGAGGTAGCCGTGGCGATTCCGCTCGTGCTCGACGGGGCATTTGCCAGTGAACAGGAATTGCGCGAGATCATTGCTTCACGCAAGGTCTGTTTCGATCATGATCCGTTCTACGTCAAAGACGGATCGGAACGAGTCGTGCAGATCGGGTTTCAACTCAATCTATACGCGGCGTTTCAGGATCCGAACCATTTACCGTCGGGCGAAGATGCCGAGCTTGGCGAAATGGTCGGCGAACTCCATCGCCTCTGCCGCGTATTCTTTCAATCATTAGATCTTCTCAAGCCCTGCCAATATCCTCATCCACCGATGCATCGCGTTTTGTACGCTCCTGAGCGTCACTATCGAGCCGAGGTGTGTCTGCAGATTCCGATCTTCGATCGAGGGCACTATGGGGCGAAACCGGACCGGCGGTTGGAGGAACTGCTTGCGACAGCCGAATGTCTGTTGCGGCAGTTGGGCGCTAGGCGGGGGCATTGGGAAAACCGGGACAGCGTGGACAGCCGATCCCCCGATCGATGTGAAGACCACGCCAAGGCCGCGATAGATGAGGCCCCAACAGATCGGTGAAACCGTCCATCGGTTCAACGCCGTGTGTTACTGCATTGACGTGACAAACGGAATACGAGAACATCGCGCCCGGAAGAAAGGAATTTGTGAAACGATTGCTCATCGCCCTGTTGCTGACGGCCGGATGCGACTCGAAAGATGAACCATCCACTTCCGTCGTGTCAGCAGCACCGCAAGCGACCATCGAGGCCGCCGTGATCGAGATCGTCGCCGCTCAGGTGCCGATCCGCGTCGAGGTGACCGGCCAAGTCACGGCCATCTATCAAGCCACACTCTCCAGCCGCATCCAAGGCACTATCGACAAGCTGCTCGTCAGGGAAGGTGACCGGGTCTCGAAAGGCCAGACGCTGATCCAACTGGATCGTCGTGATGTCGAGGCTGAGCTTGCACGTGCTTCAGCTGAGGTGGACAACGCGAAGGCGCATCTCGCGAGGATGAAAACCCTCTATGGCCAGGATGCCGTCTCCAAACAGGAATTGGAGAATGCCACGCGTGGTTACAAGGTGGCGGAAGCCAATCGCAAGGCGGTCCTGGCGCAGCTCAGCTATACGGTGGTGAAGGCGCCGTTCGACGGCGTCATTACGGAAAAGAAAGTGGAAGCCGGAGAACTGGCCTCGCCGGGCCAACCTTTGCTGCTGATGGAGGATCCCCAGCAACTCCGGCTTGAAGCGACGGTGGCTGAAGGCGATCTGAAGTCCGTCTCGCTGCGGGATAAGGTTCCCATCTTCATCGACGCGTTAGGCACACAACCGCTCAACGGCACCGTGAGTCACATCCTCCCGGCCGGTGATCCACAGACCCATACGTTCATGGTGAAGGTGGATCTGCCGAAGACGTCCGGCCTTAAGAGCGGCATGTTCGGCCGATTGCAGTTGGACAAGGGAACGGCCCATACGATCCTCGTTCCTGCTTCTGCCGTGATCGCACGGGGCGAGTTGACCAGCGTCTTCGTGGTCGGAGCGGACAAGATCGGCCGACTCCGATGGATCAAGGTCGGGCGGCGATTCGACCAACAGGTCGAGATCCTGTCGGGTGTCAACATAGGCGAACAGGTGATGACGGAGGGGAACCGAGGCATCGATGGGGCTCCCGTCCATATCATCAATGCGGCCGCGACGCCCACCGGTCCCTAACGGCTCATCATGACTCCATACCGCCCAGGGCTCAGCGGCCGCATTGCCGCACTGTTTATCGGCAGCAAGCTTACCCCGCTGATCATGCTGGGTACACTCCTGCTGGGCCTCTTCGCCGTCGTCGTCACACCACGCGAAGAAGAACCGCAGATCGTCGTGCCGATGGCCGACGTCTGGCTGCCGTTCCCCGGGGCCTCCGCCAAAGTCGTTGAAGAACAACTGACCAAGCCCTTCGAGCGGAAACTCTCCGAGATCAAGACCGTCGAGTATGTCTATTCGATGTCGCGGCCGGGCGGCGCCCTGATTATCGTCCGGTTCTACGTCGGCCAGCCGATGGAACAGAGTCTGGTCGACCTCTACGACAAATTGATGTCCAATCAGGATCTCCTGCCGCCCGGTGCCGAGCCGTTTCTGGTGAAGCCAAAAGACGTCAACGATGTGCCGATCGTGACGGTGACGCTGTCCAGCCCACGGTACGGAGAATTCGAGCTGCATCGGCTGGCGGAACAGGTCTTGGAAGAGGCGAAGAAAGTCGCCGGGACATCCGGAGGCTTCATCGTCGGCGGCCGCAGCCGTGAGTTGCGCGTGCAAATCGATCCGACACGCTTGAAGGCCTACGGCCTGACGCCGCTGCAAGTCGCCGGCATCATCCGGACGGAGAACCGGGCATTACCGACGGGCCGGTTCGACAGCCGTAACCAAAGCTTTCTCGTCGAGACCGGCCGATTCATTCGTTCGCACGACGATCTCGAAAGTCTGGTTGTCGGGGTGAACGAGCAGCGGCCGGTGTATTTGCGACAGGTCGCCGATGTCACAGATGGACCGGCTGAGGCCACGAGCTACGTCTGGTTCGGAACGGGCAATCAAGAGGAAACGCCGGCCGTAACTGTGGCCATTGCCAAGCAGGGTGGGACCAATGCGGTCACGGTGGCCCGGGACGTCATTCGAAAAGTCGAGGACATGAAGGGCGTGACAATCCCGGCCGACGTGCGCGTCACGGTCACGCGGGACTACGGGGAGACGGCGCAGGAAAAAGCCAACGAACTCTTGTGGCATCTGCTGATTGCCGTAGTGGCGGTCGTCATCTTTCTGGGCGTGGCCTTGGGACTACGCCCGGCCGTGGTCGTGTCCTTGGCGATTCCACTCACGCTGGCGCTGACGATCTTTACGTCCCTCCTGATCGGCTACACGATCAATCGGGTGACCTTGTTTGCGCTCATCTTTTCGATCGGCATTCTCGTGGATGACGCGATCGTCGTCGTCGAAAACACCTATCGGCATCTGACATTGCGCGTGAGGCCCCATCAGGAAGCGTCGATCTACGCCGTCGACGAAGTCGGGAACCCCACCATCCTCGCGACCTTCACGGTGATTGCCGCGCTCCTGCCGATGGCCTTCGTATCCGGGTTGATGGGGCCGTACATGAGGCCGATCCCGGTGAATGCTTCCATCGCCATGTTCTTCTCCTTGCTAGTGGCCTTCATCGTGATTCCCTGGTTCTGCCAAACCTGTTATCGGCCTGGGGTGACTGTGAAAGGAGTCGATCATGAAGGGGATGAACGGGGACGAACCGTCCGTTTCTACCGGCGGGTCCTCTCACCGCTCTTGGCCCATCGGGTGATGGCCGTTGTCTTCCTGGGAGTGGTCGCCCTGTTGCTGGTCGCCTCCTGCCTGCTCATCTATACCCGCCACGTCGTCGTGAAGATGCTGCCGTTCGACAACAAGAGCGAGGTGCAGCTCGTCATTGATCTGCCGGAAGGGACGACGCTCGAAGAGACGGCGCGGGTAACCAGAGCTCTCTCGCAGTACGTTCGCACGGTTCCAGAGGTGCGGGATTACCAAGCCTATGTCGGCACGGCGTCGCCCTTTAACTTCAACGGCCTTGTCCGCCATTACTATCTGCGGGAGTTGCCGCACGAGGCCGATATACAGATCAATCTCGTGGCGAAGGACGAGCGGGCTGCGCAGAGCCATGAGATTGCGCGACGGCTCCGCCCTCAGGTGCAGGACATCGGAAAGTTGTACGGAGCCAATGTGAAGGTGGTCGAAGTGCCGCCGGGCCCTCCGGTGCAATCCGTGCTGGTCGGAGAAGTATATGGACCTGATTATGCGCGCCAGATCGCCGTGGCCCGCGAGATACGGACGCTGTTCGAAGCCACAAGCGGCGTCGTCGATGTGGACGACTATATCGAAGCCGATCAGGTCAAGTACCTGTTTACGGTCGATCGCGCAAAGGCGGCGCTGGCCGGTATTGCCTCGGAAGACATCGTGAATACGCTGCGCCTGGCGTTGCAGGGAGCCAAGGTCGGACTGGTCCACATTCCACAAGAGAAAAGCCCGGTGCAAATTGTTTTGCGTCTTCCGCTGGCGGAGCGGACCGGCCTCGAACATATCGGCGAGATCGGATTGCGGACCGGTCGCGGAGGGATGGTCCAGCTGTCCGAACTCTTGACCCTCGAGCAGACCGTGCAGGACAAGACGATCTATCATAAGAATCAAAAGCCCGTGGTCTACATTGTCGCCGACGTGGGAGGACCGGGAGCGGAGAAGGCCGAGAGTCCGGTGTACGGTGTCTTAGGGGTCGGCAAGAAGTTGACAGACTATCGGCCGGCAGAAGGCTATCTGATCGAACAATTCTATGCGTCGCAACCCTGGTCCGAAGACAGGATTGCGATGAAGTGGGACGGGGAGTGGCACATCACCTATGAAACGTTCCGCGACATGGGGATCGCGTTTGCGGTCGCGATGTTGTTGATCTACTTGCTGATCGTCGGCCAGTTCCAATCGTTCCTGACGCCGGTCATCATCATGGCACCGATCCCGCTGACCTTGATCGGCGTGCTGCCGGGCCATTGGCTCACCGGCTCGTACTTTACAGCCACCTCCATGATCGGCTTCATCGCGCTCGCCGGGATCATCGTCAGGAACTCCATCCTGCTCGTCGATTTCATCCAACTGCAAGAGCAGGCGGGAGTACCATTGGCGGAAGCCGTCATCAAAGCCGGCGCGATCCGCACGAGACCGATCCTGCTGACGGCTGCGGCTCTGATGGTCGGGGCCTTTGTGATCATCCTTGATCCGATCTTCCAAGGATTGGCCGTGTCGCTGCTCTTCGGTGTCGGCTCGTCGACCTTGCTGACGCTGATCGTCATTCCCGTCCTCTACTATCACGTCACCGGATGTCGTGCCGGACGAGGTCGTCGGTCGGATGATGCCGGCATCGAAGGAAACGGCCAAGTGTCCTCCGTGCGCGAGCCAGCCAGCAAGACTTCAACGTAGCGTGGTTCTGTCGCCTTCTGCGACAGCGGGTATTTTCCCTCTGTAGCAAGACTCCCCTCCAGGGAGCCTACAGCCCCATTCTGGAGATCGAACCGGTGAATTTTGCTGCCCGAACTTCACCTCACCGGAGATCCTTGCAACGGCTCTTTCCTTGCACTTCTTTCTCTTCGCAAAGGGGGAGAGAGTCTGCATGTGGCTCGTTCGGAATAGAGGGGGACATTGTTTCCCGATTAGCTCGGTCGTGCTTGCTTTCCTGATCATTACATCGCCCCACGGCATAGGCGAGTGTATCGCCCAGGCGGAGGAGCAAGGTTTAGGTCCACCCGAACTGAAGCTAAGTCTGCGCGACGCGATTCAGGCTGCGATCGACAACAACGTCAACGTGCGGTTGTTGAAAGAGCGTATCGCAGCGGCGCAAGCTCAGGCCGACACGAGTCTTGGTGCCTTGCTCCCAAACGTCGGCGGCTTCATGAACGGCCGGAATCAAACGGTCAATCTCGCCACATTCGGCCTTCCTCCTGATCGTCTTGCCAGCCTGGGGTTGAAAGGCAGCGTCACCGAACCGTTCGATGTCTATGACGCACGAGCCACGCTCGTTCAGAACCTGTTCAGCCTCAGTCTCATTCAGCGCTGGCGGGCCGCCAAAACCGGAGTGGACGTCGCGGGCCTTGAAGCGGAAGTCACCAAGCGCGACGTGATGGCCACGGTCGGGCTGCTCTACATCGAAGCTTTGCGGGCCGATGAAGCGGTCAAGGCACGCCAAGCCGACATCGAGCTCAGCCAACAGCTCCTCAAGCTTGCGCAGGATCGGAAAGCTGCCGGCGTTGCCACGGGGCTCGATGTGACGCGCGAAGAAGTCCAGCTGGAGAACAATCGCCAGCGTTTGTTGGTGTCTCAGAACGAGCAGGAGAGCGCGCGGCTCAATCTGATTCGCGCCCTCGGCATCGCCTTCGATGTCCGGTTGGTGCTGACCGATGAGTTGAAGTTCGTTCGGATCGCAACCCAGGGGACAGAGCAAGCTCTGACGATTGCGCGCGAGCAGCGATTGGAATTGAGAGCACAAGAGAATCGACAAAAACTGGCCGCGCTCAGCCTGAGTTCTGTCACCAGCGAGCGGCTCCCGTCACTGTCATTGAATGGAGACTATGGATGGATCGGGCTGAAGCCGGACGATGCATTGCCGACGCGCACGATCGGCCTGACCCTGTCTGTGCCGATCTTCGACGGGGGCCAGCGGGAGAACCGAATCTCAGAAACCCGCAGTCGCGTCCGGCAGGAATCCATTCGGATGAAGGATGTCTCCGATCAAGTCACGCTGGAGGTCCGCAATGCGTTGCTGACGCTCGAATCCTCGACTCAACAAGTGAACGTGGCCCAAAAAGGGCTCGACCTCGCGCTGAAGGAGCTCACTTTCGCACGGGATCGCTTTGCCGCCGGGCTCGCCACCAACATCGAAGTCACGAATGCTCAGACGTCGGTGGCCCGTGCGCGGGATAACCTCATCGAAGCGCTGTTCAGATTCAACGCTTCTCGAATCAATCTTGCCAGGGCCAAAGGGGAAATCGAGCAAGTATTTTAAGACGGGTCTGTTAGGCATCATGAAGAAGCCGATCCTGTTCGTGCTCGTCTCCGCCCTTGCCGCGGCAGCCGGTTATCTCGCCCTCGACCGCTGGGCCTGGAACAGTGGATTGCCGGACGGGTTAATCCAGGCGAACGGCCGCATTGAAGGCGATCATGTGACGGTGGCGAGCAAGTTTCCAGGAAGGGTTCATGAGTTGCTTGTCAGGGAAGGAGACTCCGTCCAGAGAGGACAAGTCCTCGTGCGGCTCCATGACGACCAAACGAAGGCCAGAGTCGAGCAGGCCAAGCAAGCCGTGGCTGCGCGCGAGGCGGAATCGGAAGCGGCACACGCGGATCTAGCTATTTTGAATCTCGAGGTGCCGCTGGCCATCGAGGAGGCCGATGCACAAGTCGCCAAAGCCAAGGCGATGCTGGAGAAGGCCGTCGCGGTGGAAAAAGAAGCCCGCAGCGATGCGGAGCGTTTCCGCCAATTGGCCGCCAAGGATCAAGCATCCATCCAGCAGCGTGATCAAGCGATCATGAAATGGGAAGTGGCCCAGAAAGAAATCAATTCCGCACGGTCGGCCGTCGTGCAGGCGATCAAGCAAGCGGCCCAGGCCGAATTGGGATGGAAAAAGATCCGGGCGAAAGAATCGGATGTCGTCGCCCTGGAACGGAAACGAGACCAGGCCGATGCCGTGCTGGCCGAAGCTGAGAGCATCCTCAGCGATCTGACGATCACCGCCCCGACCAATGGCACGATCACGACCCGCATGATCGACGTGGGGGAGGTGATTTCAGCCGGCGCTCCCTTGTTGGAACTTGTCGATCTCGACCATCTCTATCTGAAGGTCTATGTACCGGAAATACAGATCGGCAAATTGCGGCTTGATCTCCCGGCCCGCATCTTTACCGATGCCTTCCCAGACCATCCATTTGACGCGACCGTCCGCCATATCGCCTCGAAAGCCGAATTCACACCGAAAGAAGTACAGACCCCCGATGAGCGCGTGAAGCTCATCTATGCGGTGAAGCTGTATCTGACCGAAAACCCGGACCATCGACTCACGCCGGGACTGCCGGCCGATGCCATTATCCGTTGGCGTGATGATGTGGCCTGGGCGAAACCGAGATCATAATCAGTACGGGGGGTGGGGGTGAACCGGAGGAATTCACAGTTGCCTCAGCACTCAGGACTCAGCACTCAGCACTCGGACAACCTCGCGAGGGTGTCCGGCTTCGTCAAGCGTTATAGAAAACAGGTGGCCGTGGATGGTGTCGATCTGGAAATCAAAAGAGGCGAGATCTACGGCCTGATCGGGCCGGACGGGGCCGGCAAGAGCAGCCTGATGAAGGCGATCGCCGGTGTTCTGACATACGACGGGGGCACAGTCGAGGTATTTGGGACCTTGATCGATTCGGAACGCGCGGCTGAGCTGGTAAAGCAGCGCATCGGGTTTCTCCCGCAGGGCCTGGGGTTGAATCTGTACCCCGACCTCTCGGTCGAAGAGAACATCGATTTCTTTGCGAGGCTCAGGCTCGTACCCGAACGTGAATTGGTCGAGCGCAAGTCCCGCTTGCTCGCGATGACCAGACTCGACAGGTTTCGGGACCGCGCCATGAAGCACCTCTCCGGCGGGATGAAGCAGAAGTTGGGGCTCATCTGCACCCTCATCCACGAGCCTGAGTTTGCGATCCTGGATGAACCGACGACCGGCGTCGATCCCGTCTCACGCCGGGACTTCTGGACCATCCTGGCCGAGCTGCTCGAGGAAAAAGGCATGACCGCCTTGGTATCCACTGCGTATATGGACGAGGCAGCCCGGTTTCAGCGGTTGTCGTTTTTGTCCGGCGGCAGGGTGCTGGTATCAGGAACGCCGGCGGAGGTGCAGGCGTTGGTTCCCGGTTCGATGGTGACCTTTGAAGCCAAGCCGCAGTTGGAAGCGGTCGCACGGCTCAAGCCGATCTACAAACAGGTTGAGGCTCTGGGGCCCAAGCTCCACGTGTTCACGGAAGAGACCGATCGTACTCGGGCCGTCGAGCGCATCACGACGAGCCTCGGTGATATCGAACTAGGGCATGTCCAGGTTGATGATCCTGAACTGGAGGATGTGTTCGTATCCCTGTTGCTTCGACAGGGCGGCGACCACAAGGAATTGGCGGTTTTCCCCACGGCCAAACAGAAGGACAACCACGGGCTTGCCATCGAGGCGTGCAAACTCGTGCGCGACTTCGGTTCATTTCGAGCCGTGGACCAAGTGAGCTTTCAGGTGAAGCAAGGAGAGATCTTCGGGCTGTTGGGGGCCAATGGAGCCGGCAAAACCACCGTCATCAAGATGCTGAACGGGATCCTGTCGCCGACCGACGGCGAAGGCTGGGTGGCCGGGGCGGCTATGAAGACGGCGGGCGGAGTCATCAAGGAACGAATCGGGTATATGTCGCAGGCCTTCTCGCTCTATGTCGACTTGACCGTCTCGGAAAACATCAGTCTGTTCGCCGGGATCTATGGCCTCGATCGGCGGGCTGTTGATGAGCGGCTGCGGTGGATCGTGTCTATGGCGGGGTTGAAGGGATATGAATCGACGCTGACCGGTCGTCTGCCGATGGGAGTTCGCCAACGATTGGCCCTCGGCTGCGCCCTGGTCCATCGGCCACGTGTGTTGTTCCTGGATGAACCGACCTCCGGTGTCGATCCGATCGGCCGCCGCCACTTTTGGGACATGCTGTCGAGGTTGGCGCGGGAAGAAGGCGTCGCGATCCTGATCACCACCCATTATATGAGTGAAGCCGAGCACTGTGATCATCTGGCGCTGATGTACGCGGGTCGGATCGTGGCGGAAGGATCTCCTGCTGAAATGAAGCGCGGCGTCGAGCAGGAAGCGGGACGGCTTCTCGAAGTGGACACGGATCATCCGGGGATCGCCTTGCGGCGAGTCGTAGGGGCTGGCTATGACGGGGCGGCCCTCTTTGGCACAAAACTCCATCTGTTTTCTCCCAACCCGGCAGCGGACGAAATGCGGTTACGCGAAGTGCTCTCGTCCGATGGCCTGCGCGTCCACGGCATTGCGATTCGCCCCCTCAGCCTCGAAGACGTGTTCGTGCATCGCGTCATGACCCTGGAGCGGCAAGAACGCGCGACAACACAAAAGGCGATCGCATGAATCTCCGCCGCGTCAGAGCCGTCGCGTTGAAGGAATGGCGTGAGACCGTCCGGGACCGGATGTTCTTGTCGTTAGCATTTTTGATTCCTGTCCTCTGGATGCTGGTCTTCGGTTACGGAATGGTGCTCGATGTGGAGAATATTCCGTACGCAGTCCTGGACAGAGATCAGAGCGCCCTCAGCCGCGATTATTTGTATCGCTTTCAGCAATCTCGCTATTTCGATTTCAAAGGAGCATTGATGGATGAACGAGAGGTCGAACCGCTGCTGGCCTCGAGTCGCATCCGGGCCGTGATCGTCATACCCGAGAAGTTTCAAGAACGGTTGAACGCCGGGCAGGCCGTCCATGTTCAGACGCTGGTGGACGGGACCTTCCCGCTCCGCAGCGACATTACCAAAGGCTATATCATTGCGATCAACAGTGTCTTCAGCGAGGAACTGGTAGCCGACCATATCGCCAGGATCAAGGGCCTTTCGCCTGGTCGTGCAAGAGAGCTTCTTCAGCCGGTCAAGCTGGAAGTCCGGTATCTGTACAACCAGGAAGTGAAGAGCGCCTGGACGATCGCACCGGCACTCGTGATGTTTGTGTTGACCCTGGCCCCTCCGTTGCTTACCGCGCTCGGCGTCGTTCGGGAAAAGGAACGAGGGTCGATTTACAACATCTATAGTTCGACGGTCAGCCGTCTGGAATTTCTCATCGGGAAATTGGCTCCATATGTCGGCATCTCGGCATTCAACATTGTGGTGCTATGGGCGATGGCCGTCCACCTGTTCGGCGCGCCCTTCAAGGGCAACGGGCTGTTCTTCTATGCGACGGCGCTTCTGTTCGTGTTCATCACGACAGGCCAGGGACTCATCGTGAGCCTCCTTGTGCACACGCAACAGGCGGCGGCGATCATCACGGTGGTGCTGAGCATCGTACCGACGATTCTCTATGGCGGCCTCTTGATCCCGGTTTCGGCGCTGGGGCCAGAAACGAACGTCATCGCCCATCTCTTTCCAGCCATGTACTTTACGAACATCGTGCACGGTACGTTCCTCAAAGGCGTCGGTCTCCATGTCTTGTGGCAAGACGTGCTGGTCCTGGCGATCTACGCCACCGCGCTCCTGAGCATCGGTTATTGGCTGTTCCGGAAGAGGCCGGCCTCATGATCGACATCATGGTCACAACGGTCCTGCAACCGGTCTGGTGGCGACGTCTGTCTGTGATGGTCACGAAAGAATTACGCCAGCTCAGCCGCGATGTCGCGCTCATCGGCTTTTTCTTTTGGGCCTTCGTCATGGACGTCTATTTGGCCGGCAGTGGGACCAGCATGCAACTGACGAATGCCGGGTTCGTCGCGCACGACGCCGATCGCAGCATCTCGTCCCGTGAACTGATCGGTCGGTTTCATCCGCCGTACTTTCGGTTTGACGGTGAAGTGGTTCATCCCCACGACGGAATCCGGCGCTTGGACTTCGGCACGGACGTCGTCCTGCTGGATATTCCCCCGCGATTTCACGAGATGCTCATGAGCGGTGAACCGACGGCGGTCCAAATGCAGGTGGCCGCCACCCATTCTCCACAGGGCCTCTCGGCCGCCAGCTATGGGGCCAGGATCGTCGGAGAGTTCGGCCTCGAAGCGTCCCTCAGGCGGATGGGTGTCGCGCATGATGCAGGGGACGCGCTGCCGGTTGTCCGCAGCGATCACCGCGTCTGGTATAACTCGAATCAGGATGAATCGTGGTTCATGTCGATCTCGGAAGTGCTCACGATCACCACGATCTTCTCCGTGTTGTTGCCGGCGGCCGCACTGGTGCGCGAACGGGAGCGCGGGACGGTCGAGCAGCTGCTGGTCTCTCCCCTGACGCCGTTCCAGATCATGTTTCCCAAAGTCGTCGCGATGACGCTGGTCATCCTGGCCGGAACAGCCATGAGTCTGTTCGGGATCTTGCACGGGATCTTCAATGTCCCCATGAAAGGGAGCATGCTGTTGTATTTCGCCGCGACCACGCTCTACGTATTCACGACTGCCGGCCTCGGCCTCCTGGCCGCGACCATCGCGACGAATCAGGCCCAAGTGAGTCTCATGACCATTTTGGTCGTGGCTCCCATGATTAATCTCTCCGGCACCTGGACGCCGCCGGAGGCCATGCCGGTCCTGCTGCGTGATCTCATGCAGTTGTCGCCGCTGTACCATTTCGTCACGATCAGTTACGGCATCCAATTGAAAGGAATCGGGATCGAGACCCTGTGGCCGTCGCTGTTGTCCATGGTGGCGTTGGGCGGCTCTCTGTTCGGCTTGGGCATGTGGCGGTTTAGACGGCAGTTCCGATGAACTGGGATGGAGCCCTACATCCAAAGGGTGATCACATGGCGACCATTGCCGACCACAGCCCGTTGATCGCGTATTTCTCCATGGAGATCGGTCTGGATCCCGGGATGCCAACCTACGCGGGCGGGTTGGGTGTCCTGGCTGGCGACACCGTCCGTTCCGCCGCGGACATTGCGCTTCCGTTGGTCGCGGTGAGCCTGTTGTATCGTAGCGGCCACTTCTTTCAACGCCTCGATGAGAAGGGCTGGCAATCGGAAGAACCGGTCAAATGGATCGTCGAGGACTTTCTCGAACCGCTCGACGCCCGCGCCCAGATCTCGATCGAGGGACGGCCCGTGCAAATTCGAGCCTGGCGCTACCAGCTGAACGGCCAGTCCGGGTCCCAGGTTCCTATTTACTTTCTCGACACGGATTTCTCTGAAAACAGTGAGTGGGACAGAACGCTGACCGGCACGCTCTATGGCGGAGACCAATACTATCGGCTCTGCCAAGAGCTGGTATTGGGGATTGGCGGCATACGCATGCTGCGTGCATTAGGGCATCGACAGATCAGTCGATATCACCTGAACGAAGGCCATGCGGCGTTGCTGATCCTCGGGCTATTGGAGGAAGAACAGGCTGTGGCAGGTGCGGGGCCAATGACAGTGGATATGATCGAAGCCGTACGGCATCGCTGCGTATTCACGACCCACACACCAGTGCCGGCGGGGCACGATCAATTTCCGTCCGACTTGGCGAAACGAGTGTTGGGAGAGCCATATTGGAAATGGCTGAACTTGTGCGGTCAGGACCAAGCCCTCAACATGACCAGCCTTGCGTTGCGCTGTTCGCGCTACGTCAATGGTGTGGCCATGAAACACGGGGAAGTCTCGCAAAGCATGTTTCCCGGCTATCCGGTCCATTCCATTACCAACGGCGTCCATGCGGCGACTTGGGCTGCGCCGTCGTTCAAGGTGCTTTTCGACCGGCATGTGCCCGATTGGCGGCGCGATCCTTTGACATTGCGGTATGCTGTCGGGATTCCCGCTTCGGAGATCTGGGCTGCCCATGCCGAGGCGAAACGCCGGCTCATCGAATTCGTCAACCATGAGACGAATCGAGGCTTCGACGTCAACGTGTTGACGATCGGATTTGCGCGAAGGGCCGCCGCGTACAAGCGATCGACCCTCCTGTTCCACGACCTCGACCGCCTGAAGGCAATCTCGAGTCGGGTCGGTCGGCTCCAACTCGTCTTTGCCGGCAAGGCCCATCCCCATGATCAGGAGAGCAAGCAGATCATCCGGCGCGTCCACGAAGCCCGGGACATGCTGCGAGGGGATATCCCCGTCGTCTATTTGCCCAACTACGACATGATTTTGGCGAGAATACTCTGTGCCGGTGTGGACGTCTGGCTCAATACGCCGCTCCCACCCCAGGAAGCGTCCGGAACCAGCGGTATGAAAGCCGCCATGAACGGCGTGCCGAGCCTCAGCGTGTTGGACGGCTGGTGGATCGAAGGTCACATTGAAGGCGTCACCGGTTGGTCGATCGGAGACCGCGTCGAGGCCTGTCTCGAGCCCAAGGCGGGCATGGACGCCTGCCATGCGGCGGCGTTGTATGAGAAACTCGAGCAACAGGTCGTGCCCTGTTTCTACAACGATCGCGACAGATTTATCGAGATCATGCGGTACACCATCGCCGTGAACGGCTCGTTCTTCAACACGCATCGGATGTTGGCGCAATATGTGAACAATGCCTATGCCGTGCTGGATTCCTACTATGGCAAGGTGATGACCGCATGAATCGAGTGGGGCCGGGCCCCTTCATTGTGACGATCAACGGCGGCTCCTCCAGCCTCAAATTTGCCTTGTTTCGGGTTAAGAAGCCACCGGTCCGCGTCGCGCAGGGGATGGTCGACAGAATCGGTCTCCCGGAGGGCGTCATGTCCGCAACCAATCTCCTGACGGGAGAATCGGAACAACGTACTCTCACTGCACCGAAGCATGCAGCCACCGTCGATCTCCTCGTCGACTGGATGGAACGTCATGTCGGGAAAGAGCATCTGCGCGCGATCGGCCATCGGGTGGTCCATGGTGGAATGACGTACAGCAAGCCCGAGTTGGTGACGCCGGCTCTGCTGGCCGAACTCCATCGGATCAGTCCCTATGATCCGGAACACCTGCCGTCGGAGATCGGTCTGATCGAAGCCTTCGGCCGGCACTATCCGAATCTTCCGCAGATCGCCTGTTTCGACACGGCATTTCACCGGGACATGCCGCGCGTGGCTCATCTTCTGCCAATCCCGCGGCGCTACCAGGAACTTGGTCTGCAGCGATACGGGTTCCATGGTCTGTCCTATGCCTTTCTGATGAAGGAACTGGCTCGAGTGGGAAAGCCCCATGAAGCGGAGGGCCGCGTGATTCTCGCGCACCTCGGAAATGGCGCGAGCATGGCGGCGGTAAAGGGTGGAAAGCCTCTCGACACGACCATGGGCTTTACCCCGACCTCCGGCATACCGATGAGTCGGCGGTCGGGCGATCTCGATCCGGGGCTTGTCTCCTATTTGGCTCGAACCGAAGACATGAGCATGGATCAATTTCATCGGATGGTGAGTAGCGAATCGGGCCTGCTCGGTGTGTCCGAGATTAGTTCCGATTTGCGGGATCTGCTCGCCCAGGAAGTGAACGACCAGCGAGCGGCCGACGCGGTGGCGCTATTTTGCTATCAGACTCAGAAATGGATCGGCGCATTGGCAGCTGCGCTCGGTGGCCTGAACACCTTGGTGTTTAGTGCCGGCATCGGAGAGAACTCCCCGGCCATCCGCGCGAGGATCTGCGTCGACCTGGAATTTCTCGGCATCTTCATCGACGCCGCGCGTAATGAACGCAATGAAGCCGTGATTTCAACGGCGAGCAGCCCGGTGACGGTTCGCGTCATCCGGACGGACGAAGAGCGTGAGATCGCAGAGTCCGTCGTCCAACTGCTCGGTGAGAAATGATGAAAAGAACCACGACACGACCGTTAAGTACCGCCATGCTGAAGAAGATGGACGCCTATTGGCGGGCGGCTAACTATCTGTCTGTCGGACAGATTTATCTCTACGATAATCCTCTTCTGAAGAAACCGCTCGCGCGCGCGCATATCAAACCGCGCCTGCTCGGTCATTGGGGGACGACGCCGGGCCTTAACTTCATCTATGTGCATCTCAACCGTATCATCAAGAAGCACGACCTCAATATGATCTATGTCACCGGTCCAGGCCATGGCGGGCCCGGGCTGGTGGCCAATGCCTACCTCGAAGGCACCTACAGCGAAGTCTATCCGAACGTCTCGCAGGACGAACAGGGCATGAAACGGCTGTTCAAACAGTTCTCGTTTCCTGGCGGCATTCCCAGTCATGTGGCGCCGGAGACTCCCGGCTCTATTCACGAGGGGGGAGAATTGGGTTATTCACTGTCCCATGCCTATGGAGCCGCCTTCGACAATCCGGATCTGATCGTGGCCTGCGTGGTCGGCGACGGGGAAGCGGAAACAGGCCCGCTCGCGACGAGCTGGCATTCCAATAAGTTTCTCAATCCGGTCACCGACGGCGTCGTCCTGCCCATTCTCCATCTGAACGGATACAAGATCGCGAATCCGACGGTTCTGGCTCGCATTAGTCGTAACGAACTGGAACAGCTCTTCTGCGGGTACGGCTATGTGCCTTATTTCGTCGAAGGGTACGAGCCAACGAAGATGCATCAGCTCATGGCCGCGACGCTCGATGCCGTCGTGAACGATATTCACCGGATCAAAGCCGCTGCGCGTCGACACGGCTCCAAGCAGCGGCCGCGGTGGCCGATGATCGTGCTCCGCACGCCCAAAGGCTGGACGGGACCGAAGGAAATCGACGGGAAACGGACAGAGGATTACTGGCGCTCCCATCAAGTTCCGATGGGAGATATGGACAAGCCCGATCACATCAAGATCCTCGAACGTTGGATGAAGAGCTACAAACCGGAGGAACTCTTCGATCAGGCGGGGCGGTTCTCGAACGCAGTGGCGGAGCTTGCACCTGAAGGGACAAAGCGCATGAGTGCCAATCCACATGCCAACGGCGGACTGCTTCTGAAAGAGCTGCGCCTGCCCAATTTCCGCGACTACGCCGTGACGGTGAAGAAACCAGGCTCAGTCGACGCAGAGTCCACTCGCTTGATGGGCCAATTCCTCCGGGACACGATGAAGCTGAATATGGATAGCCGACATTTCCGTCTGTTCAGCCCTGATGAGAACAATTCCAACCGGTGGCAGGACGTGCTGGAAGTGACTAATCGCGCGTGGATGGCGGAGCGCGCTCCCTACGACGATCATCTGGCGCCGGATGGCCGCATAATGGAGATGCTCAGCGAGCATCAGTGCCAGGGCTGGCTGGAAGGCTATCTCTTGACCGGCCGGCACGGGTTCTTTTCCTGCTATGAAGCGTTCATCCACATCATCGACTCGATGTTCAACCAGCATGCCAAATGGCTCAAGGTCTGTAATCAGATCCCCTGGCGACGACCGATTGCCTCGCTAAACTACCTCTTGTCGTCTCACGTCTGGCGCCAGGACCATAACGGGTTCAGCCACCAGGATCCTGGTTTCATCGATCACGTGGTGAACAAAAAGGCCGAGGTGATCCGAGTCTATTTGCCGCCTGATGCAAATACACTCTTGTCGGTCACCGACCACTGCTTGCGCAGCCGCAATCACGTAAATGTTATCGTGGCGGGGAAACAACCGACGCCGCAATGGCTCAACATGGATGCCGCGGTGAAGCATTGCACAGCCGGTATCGGTATCTGGGAATGGGCAAGCAACGACAAGAGCGGTGATCCGGATGTCGTACTGGCCTGTTGTGGCGATGTGCCCACAATGGAGACGCTGGCCGCGGTATCGTTACTCCACAAGTATCTGCCTGATGTGAAAGTTCGCGTCATCAACGTCGTGGATCTGATGAAACTCCAACCGACCAACGAGCATCCGAACGGATTATCCGATAAAGATTTCGATGCTCTCTTCACGACGGACAAGCCGATCATCTTCGCCTTCCACGGGTATCCTTGGCTGATCCACCGGCTGACCTACCGGCGGACCAACCACAAGAACCTTCACGTGCGCGGGTACAAGGAAGAAGGGACAACCACGACGCCGTTTGATATGGCAGTGATGAACGATCTCGACCGCTTCCATCTGGTTGTCGACGTCATCGACCGGATTTCCTTACACGGCTCCCGCGCGGACTATGTCAGGCAAGCCATGCGGGACAAACGCATCGAGCACAAGCAATACATTGCCGAACATGGGGAAGACATGCCGGAAATCCTCAGTTGGCGATGGTGACATCCACGATTGTCGCTTTCTGCGACAGCGGCCGTTTTACCCCTGTAGCAAGACTCCCCGGTGGGATACTGTTCGATCCGTCGATTTCTCTCAAACCGGCTGATTTCTCGTAAGAAACATCCCAAAATCCCTTCCTCCTCCATCGGCTTTCTCCTTGCAATCCGACCGGAAGAGAAAGGGTGCGCCGATGAATAGGAAAGTCTCGTTTTCCATCTGGTACGTCATCCTCGCGCTGTGGGCCATCATCCTCATTCAGGATTTCGTCCGTGCTTTCAACAAGATTGAAGAACTCCCCTACAGCGAATTCAAGACGTTGGTGCTCGCCGACAAGGTCGCCGAGGTGTCTATTGCCGGCCAGGTTGTGACCGGCAAGCTCAAACCGGAAGGCGAAAAGAAGGAACAGAAACTCTTCAGCACGATCCGCGTCGAAGATCCGGATCTGACGAGAGAACTGATTGCTCATAGCGTGAAGATCACTGGCGTCATCGAAACGACGTTCTGGCGCGATCTCTTGTCCTGGATCGTCCCGGTGGTCGTGTTCGGCGCGATTTGGCTCTTCATCTTCCGCCGGTTGGGCCAGGCGCAGGGCGGGTTCATGCAGGTGGGCCAGTCGAAGGCCAAGATCTACATGGAGAAGGACATCAAGGTGACGTTCGCCGACGTGGCCGGGGTGGACGAAGCCAAAGAGGAACTGCGCGAGGTAATCGAGTTCCTGAAGACGCCGGAGAAGTTCACCAAGTTGGGCGGAAAGATTCCGAAGGGGATCTTGCTGGTCGGACCTCCGGGAACGGGAAAGACCCTGCTGGCCCGAGCCGTAGCCGGCGAAGCGGCCGTGCCCTTCTTCAGCATCAGCGGGTCGGAGTTCGTCGAGATGTTCGTCGGTGTTGGGGCGGCTCGTGTGCGCGATCTGTTCGAGCAGGCCAAGCTCAAGGCCCCCTGCATCATCTTCATCGACGAATTGGATGCGCTGGGCAAAGCCCGCGGCATGGGACCGATGGCCCATGAAGAGCGGGAGCAGACGTTGAACCAGCTGCTCGTCGAGATGGACGGCTTCGATCCGCGCGCCGGCGTGATTCTGATGGCCGCGACGAATCGGCCTGAGATCCTCGACCAGGCCCTCTTGCGGGCCGGACGTTTCGACCGCCACGTGCTGGTTGATCGGCCGGACAAGACTGGCCGCATTGCGATCCTGAAAGTCCATGCGAAACAGGTAGCGCTTGCCTCGGATACGGATTTGGACACGATCGCCGGTATGACACCGGGGTTCTCGGGAGCCGATCTCGCCAACGTCGTCAACGAGGCGGCGTTGCTGGCCGTCCGCCGCGGCAAAGATCAGGTGGGGCTACCGGAACTACAGGAAGCAGTCGAGCGGGTCATTGCCGGACTCGAAAAAAAGAACCGCGTGCTCAACAAAATGGAAAAGGAGCGTGTGGCCTATCACGAAACCGGTCATGCGCTCATGGCGCTGTCGGTGCCAGGGGCTGATCAGGTGCAAAAGATTTCGATCATCCCTCGCGGCATCGCGGCGCTTGGCTATACGTTGCAATTGCCGACCGAGGACCGCTTCCTCATGACGAAATCCGAGCTAGAGAACAAGGTGGCCGTCTTGCTGGGTGGCCGAATTGCCGAGGAAATCATCTTCGGGGAATCTTCGACCGGCGCGCAAAATGATCTGGTCAAGGCGACGGACATTGCCAAGAGTATGGTCAAAGCGTACGGCATGAGCGAAAAACTCGGCACGATCACATTGGAGCGGGAACGCCAGCCGCAGTTCATTCAGCTACAGCTTCCGCAGGAGAAGGGGGACTATTCCGAGGAAACCGCCCGCGAGATTGATTGTGAAATTCGTCGCATTATCGATGAACAGTATGACCGCGTGAAACGTCTGCTGGGGGAGAAGAAAGCGGCGCTTCAAGAGGGCGCGAAGCTGTTGCTCGAGCGAGAGGTCATCAGTGGCAGCGAGCTCAAAGCCATCATGGACAAGCTCTGAGGCGCAGATCGGCCTCGACAGAACCGGTGTGCTTCTTTGCGAGGGAGCCTGGACCATTCCGCATTTGGCAGGATTGGCCAGACGATTGGCGGCGGTGCAATGGCCGCATGCCAGGGAAATAGCCTGCGATGCGAGCCGGATCACAGCCATGGATACAGGCGGGGCGGTCATGCTGCAACGGATGGTGATGCAGGTTCGAGGTGAAGGCGGGCATCTCTCGATCGAGGGACTTCGTCCGGAGTTTGCCGACATTCTTCACATGGTCTCCTCCAATTGGGAGCAGACTGCAATTCCCGGATCGAGGCCTCAGGGCTGGGTCGAACGGCTGAACCGCGTCCTGCTCGAACGAATCCGGCAAGGCGAGAAGGCGTTGGCTTTCATCGGTGAGAGCACGATCGGTATCTGGCGGTCGCTCGCCAAGCCGTCGCGCATCCGTTGGCGATCGCTGCTCAGAAGCCTTGAACTGGATGGGTTCCAGGCCTTGCCCATCACGGGATTGCTCGCGTTCCTGATCGGTGTCGTGATCGCCTATCAGGGGGCGGAACAGCTGCGGAAGTTCGGCACCAACATCTTTGTGGTGGACCTGGTGGGGATTTCGTTGTTGCGCGAGATCGCGCCGTTGATCGTGGCCATTCTGATTGCCGGCCGTTCCGGTTCGGCCTATGCCGCGCAGATCGGGACGATGAAGGTCACCGAGGAGTTGGACGCCGTTCGGACGCTGGGCCTGTCGACGATTCAGTTGCTCGTGTTGCCGAGAGCGTTCGCTTTGGTAATCGCTCTGCCGTTGCTGACGGTCTATGCGGACGGCCTCGGCGTGTTCGGCGGCATGTTGATCGCGTCGAACCAACTCAATGTGAGCTTCACGGAATTCGTCTCCCGCTTCGAGGAAGCCGTCGCCTTGCGGCATTTTCTCATCGGGATCGGCAAAGCGCCGTTCTTCGCCATGATCATTGCCATGGTCGGGTGCTATCAGGGATTTCAGATCAGAGGCGGGGTCGACGACGTAGGGCGGCATACGACGACGAGCGTGGTGCAGAGCATCTTCATGGTGATCGTGTTCGATGCATTTTGCAGTATCGTCTTGAACTGGTGGGATCTGTAGCGGGATGCTGAAAATGGCCTCCAGCATCGTTCTCACATCGTTCAGACCCTCAACGTACCCCAGAGGGTACGCCTCGGCCCTTCACTCGCTGCGGCCTTGTTCGCGGAACGGCGCGTCTTGGCGCGCCGGGGTTGGGTGGGTGAGATCAACGTCCATTTTGAACATCCCGCAGGTCGTTCGAGGAACCGGAGTGTAATGACAATAGTTGCCAACGAGAAAAATACTGCAATCATCGAAGTGAGCCATATCGCCACTCGATTCGGAGAGGCCGTGGTGCACGACGACGTAAGCCTGTCTATTGAGAGAGGTGAAGTCTTTGCCATCGCCGGAGGCAACGGGTGCGGAAAGTCCACCCTTCTGCGGGAGATCATCGGCTTGCTGTCACCTTCGGCAGGATCCATTCGTCTCTTCGGAGTGGATAGCCGGCAGTTGGAAGAGTCCGATGGAACGCCGATCCATCGGCGCTTCGGTGTGATGTTTCAACAGGGAGCGTTATTCAGTTCGCTCACGCTGGCCGAAAACGTGGCCGCGCCGCTGAAGGAACATACTAAACTCGATCCCGATGTCATCCGCGACATCGTAGCCTTGAAGATTGCGTCGGTCGGATTGCCGGCGGACAGCGCCGGGAAATACCCCAATGAGCTGAGCGGCGGGATGCGGCGGCGAGCCGCACTGGCGCGGGCGATCGTCATGGACCCGGAGCTGTTGTTTTTGGATGAACCGACTGCCGGACTGGATCCGATCATCGCGGCGGGATTCGACGATTTGGTCCTGCATCTCAAAGCATTGCTCGGGCTGACGGTCGTGATGATCACACACGATTTGGACTCCCTCTGGCGCATCGCGGATCGTGTGGCGCTGCTGGGCGATGGGAAGGTCCTGGGCATCGGAACCATGCGGGAACTCTCCCAGATGGACGATCCCAGGATTCGACAATACTTTCATGGCCCGCGCGGCAGAGCCGCTGAGGGCCAACACGGATAGCCGGCATGGAACCGAAAGTGAATTATGTGATCGTCGGAGCGTTCGTGGCAGCCTTGGGCGCCGCTGTGCTCGGCATTATTCTTTGGCTCGGGAAATCCGATTACCGGGGAATCTACGACCGGTACCATGCCTATATGCGGGAATCGGTCGCCGGCCTCAGCGTGAATTCGACGGTGAAATATCGCGGTGTCGATGTCGGGCGAGTGAAAGACATCGTCTTGAATCCGGCGAATCCCGAAGAGGTCCGGCTCACGCTCGACATCTTGCAGGGAACGCCGATCAAGACCGACACGATTGCCGTCCTGGAAACACAGGGACTGACGGGACTCGCGACGTTGAATCTCACCGGCGGAAGCCGGGATGCTCCACCGCTGCAAGCCAAACCTGATGAAGTGTATCCCGTCATTCCGACGGGGCCATCTCTATTCTTTCGGCTCGACATGGCCATCTCCCGCCTGCTCTCGGAGCAAGGCCTGTCCAAGTTGCTCGCCAACATGAACGCCTTGACCGAAAAGGCCACGACGCTGGTGGATGGCGACAATCGCGCCGCGCTCACACGGATCCTTCACGATTTGTCCGAGACCACCAAAGTCCTGGCCGCACGGAGTGGTCAGGTGGATCGAGGGCTTGTCGATGCGGCGCGGGCGGCGGAGCAGGTGGCGCGCGCGACGGAGCAATTGCCGGCCTTGTTACAGCGTGTCAACAAGAGTGCAGCCGCGTTGCAAGGCATGACGGAAGAATTGGCGCAGACCGGGAAGTCCGTACGCGGCCTCGTCCAGGACACGAAGCCGGAGTTCGAACAGTTTACGCGGACAACCCTCACGGAGACAGGGTTGCTGGTCACAGAGTTGCGACAACTGACGGCAACGTTGCATCGTGTGGCTCAGGATCTGGAACGGGAGCCGAACGCGCTCGTGCTTGGCCGATCACCTCGGCCGAAAGGGCCTGGTGAGTGAAGGATGGACTCGCCGGCGAAACAGACTGCGAGGAGCGGGGCGGTTCTGCTGGCCGCCGCGATGCTGGCTGGCTGCCTGTCTCCTCGCTCCCCGGAAGGACCGATTCACACCTTCGTGTTGGCCGGGAGCGGATCTGCGTCTGACGGGAACCAGGCCGGGACGAAGCGGGACGCACAGGGGACCTTGCTCGTCGGCGTGCCACGAGCGGAACCGGGATTCGATACGCCGCGGATGGCCTATCTTAGCCGGCCGTTTGAGCTCAGCTATTACGCCACGAATCAATGGGCCGACACACCGGCCCACATGGTGGTGGCGTTGTTGGTGCAGTCACTGGAGCGGAGCGGAACCTGGCGGGCGGTCGTGCCTGCGCCGAGTTCCGTGAAAGCCGATTATCGTCTGGACGTCCAGGGATTGACCCTCCTCCAGGAGTTCACCCAGCGGCCGAGTCAGGTCCGTGTTGCGCTCCGCCTCCAACTTGTGGCGTTGGGTGAACAGAAGATTCTGGGGACCAAGCGGTTCGAACTGACCGAACCGGCTCCAAGCGAGGATGCTTACGGAGGGGTGTCGGCGGCAAATCGGGCCGTCTCGCGGTTGTTGGACCAGGCCGCAGCATGGGTGAGCTCCTGCGTGAGCGAGGGGCCGCCGCATCCATGCTGATCGGGAGGACGTGATGCTGAAACGAATCGGCTATGGGCTCATTCTCTGGGTCGTCCCCTATGTGACAGCGATTCCGCTGATGGGGCTGATGAAAAGCGATGTGACGGCCTTCAAGACGATCATGATCGTAGAAGGCGCGCTGCTAGGGGCGGTCTTGACCGTCCTCTACTTTCTTCACGTCCAAGCGGATTTTCTCCGGGAGGGGATGATGCTGGCGGTCGTGTGGATCGCGGTGAACTGGCTTTTGGATTTCGTCGCTCTCCTGCCGTTTTCCGGTCACACGGTGCCGCGCTATTTCATCGAGATCGGTCTCCGATATCTGGCCATCGTCGCCCCGACGGTTGCCGTCGGGTACGTCCTCGAACGGAGGAGATGAAACCCTCGTTCAAAACAGGGCTGAGTTTTGGGCTGACGTCCGGCGTCATCACGACGTTGGGGCTGATGGTCGGGCTGCATGCCGGCACCCATTCACGCTCGGTCGTACTCGGCGGCATCGTCACCATCGCCGTCGCCGACGCGCTCTCTGATGCAATGGGAATCCATCTCTCTGAGGAATCGAAGAACAGCGGGCCGATGCACCACATCTGGGAGTCGACAGTCGCGACGTTCCTGGCCAAGCTCTTCATTGCCTTGACGTTCGTTATCCCTGTTCTGTTCCTGTCGCTCACGGGGGCGATTCTGACCAGTATAGTCTGGGGCCTCATCCTGCTCGCGTCGTTGAGCTATGCCGTCGCCCGCGCGCAAGCCATCGCGCCCTGGAAGGTCATCGGAGAACATCTGTTGATCGCACTCTGCGTGGTGGCAATTTCCCACTACGTCGGAGACTGGATTCAGGAGTGGAAAGAATGACCGATGTATCCGCCCAAGAGGATCGGCCGGCCGTGAGGATCGATGGACCAGGCCCTCTCGGCGAGACCTACGACCATCTGCTGACGCTCTGGACGTCAGGGGTCCGCGACTACCATACGATGCTGTCCGATTATCTGACGGCAAATTCCATTTTCGTCGCAGTGATCGGCCTGCTCGTATCGCGGGAATCGCTGGCGTCGCCCTTTACGGTCTTGATCATCCTGCTGTGCGTCTTCGGCATTCTCCTCTGCTGGCAAATGGCGATCGTCCTCGGCCGCTTTTCCGGGCAGAACGCCTTGTGGGAATGGCAACTGAGGGGTATTGAGCAGGACCCGCTGTGGGACGCGAAGAAACTCCTGACGAACGTCTATCGGCTCCACGAGGTCCAGCAGCCGATCGAAGATCTCAGAAACCAGCCTCCCGTCTTCGAGCCGAATTGGGCGTTTCGCCAGCATCGCCAGTGGTGGGCGCATCGAGCCATCAGCTTTCCCTGGTTCTTCGGCTTGGTCTACGGATTGTTCCTGCTCTGGGCGGTGACGCAGCTAGTCCGGCAAGTGATGGGTGCCTAGGAGGATTGTATGGGGATCAGAGCCTCAGCCGCATGTCTCATTGTCGTCTTGATGGCGGTGCCGATTGTACGAGGCGAAGGGCCTTCGGGAAAACCGGCCGGCGAAGAACGCCATCGCGTCGTGATGCACCTGAATTCTGGAGACGAGAAGGTGCAGAAGGGGGCTTTGAACAATATCAAGCATCTGTATCAGGAAGTGGGCGGAGATCGCGTCACGGTCGAATTGGTCGTGCACGGAACAGGTCTGGAATTGCTCATGAAGGAGAAGACGAAATTCCGTGAAGAACTCGAACGGCTCGACGGCCTCTACGGCGTGAAATACACGGCCTGCTCCAACACCATGAAGGCGATGAATCTGACCAAGGATGATTTGATTCCGCAAGTCGATCGGACGGTTCCGGCCATGGTGCGGCTGATGGAACTACAGGAAGCAGGATGGGCGTACATCAAGCCCTGACGGAGCGAATACCTGTAGCATCTTGCACCAATAGGTTTGTCGTCCCTGGCGCGTTTCTCTCCAAGTCCCCTTGTTCTTCTGTGGGGCTCGGCAGGTTGTCTTTCTAACCCGCTGGTGAAATTGAACTTTTACCGGCTCCCCGAGAGAGCGTCATGGCACATCGCTGGCAGTAGGGAATTCGTACAGGGAGGGTCATGTCGTGCAGCGATCAATAGCCACTACGGGTCTACTGATGGCGTTGGCAGGATTGGGGTTTGGGGGCGGCATGCAGGCCCGAGACCTCTCCTCCTCGGCCAAGGAGCGCGATCCGGTCAGCGGGAGAGAGATTTATGTCAATACCTGCATCCGCTGCCATGGAATCGACGGCAAGGGGGCGTTGGGAATCAACCTGGTTCCGAAACCTGCTGATCTCACCTCGGCCAAGGTCCAAGACCATCTGGATGCCACGTTGTTTCTCCGCATCCACGACGGCAAGGTCAACACGGCCATGGGGGCCTGGAAGCATGCCCTGTCGGACGATGAAATCTGGGATGTCCTTGCCTACGTCAGGACCTTGACCGGACCACGAGAAAGCGCGCCATGAGATGAATCCGTTTGTGTCCCGGTGTCTCTGACGAGTCAGGCAGCAGCGTGATCGAATCCCACAAGGAGGTGACATCATGAAATGCAATGTAGGCGGAATCGAACGGCCTATCAGGATTGTCGTCGGCATTCTCGCCCTTGGAGTCGGGGCATTTGCGGGGCTTCCGCCCATCGGAACCGGTGTCGCCCTGGTGGTGGGCACGATTGCCCTCGTGACCGGTGCTATCGGATACTGCCCGCTCTGGACCGTCCTGGGCATGAATACCTGTCCGGCCACACCGGCTGAAAAATATTGATCTCGAGCGGACAACAGAACTCGAGACTCCGTTCTACGCAGCAGAAAGGGGCCCGTGTCGAATGAAGCGGCTGATTGGAGCCTGTCTCATCGCCGGAGCACTATGGTGGGGCCAGTCGGAGGGGGGAGAATCTCCCGCCATCGACGCGGTCTTCGCTCCGCCCTCTCCCGAAACCATTCCCCCTGGATTGGCGGGCGAAAAGATTCGCCTGGGCTACGAAATCGTGGTGCATACCCAGCAGTATGCGAAACGGTACGTCGGCAACAAGCTGAACTGCACGAACTGCCATCTCGACGGGGGCTTGAATCCGAATGCCGCGTCCTTCGTCGGCGTGAGCACGGTCTATCCCGAATACCGCGCCCGTGCCGACCGCAACATGACGCTCGAGGACCGCATCAATGAATGTTTCGAGCGCAGCCTGAACGGAAAATCGCTTCCGCCGGATAGTTCCAAACTCAAAGCCGTCGTGGCCTATATCGATTGGCTGTCTCAGAACGTGCCGCGCGGGAGCAAGGTGGCATGGCGCGGCATCCCTCGCATCAATCCGAGTCGGCAACCCGATCCAGCCGCCGGAAAACAGGTCTTTGCGAAAAAATGTGCTTTCTGCCATGGGACCGACGGGCAAGGCACGATGGCCGCGCCTCCGGTGTGGGGCCCCCATTCCTACAACATCGCGGCTGGCATGACGAGAGTCAGCATCGCGGCTTCTTTCATCAAAGGCAACATGCCGCGCGGCTGGGGCTGGACGGTGTCCGACGAGGAGGCCTTCGATGTCGCGGCTTATATCAACGGCCAACCGCGGCCGGATTTTCCTGCCAAGAAATTCGACTGGCCGAAAGGGGGCAAACCAATCGACTCGCCATACTGATTGGCGAGTCGATACTGTTGAATGCACAACTTTGAATGATGAGTGAGCTGACGGCCCACGTATTGAACAGCGGAATTGCCCGTGAATGATCCAGCAAAGTATACGGTTCCGATCTTGCCCTGGTGGGCCGGCGGGCTCGGCATCGGGCTGATCCTGATCGTCGCCGTCGCGCTGGTGCAGCCGATCGGGGTGTCGACGCAATACGTCGTCGCGGTTGGGGCGATCCTGCACCGGATTCTTCCTACCGTGGCGGACCAGAGCCCCTATCTCGCCGAAACGGCGGAGGGATGGTCGATACTCACCTACGAGTTTCTGTTCGTCCTCGGTATCCCACTCGGCTCGTTCCTCGCCGCCTGGGCGACCGGACGGCTAAGGTGGCGAACCGTGCCGGTCGAATGGGCCGCACGCTTCGGGGCCCTCCCTGGGAGGCGACTGGTTTGGTCCTTCATCGGAGGCTTCATTCTGCTCTTCGGCGCCCGTTTTGGCGGCGGTTGTACCTCCGGCCACATGATCAGCGGGGTTTCACAGTTGGCGGTGAGTTCACTCGTGTTCTCCGCCGCACTCTTCACCAGCGCTATCCTTACGGCGCGGTTGCTGTATGCTGGAAGAGTCGTACGATGAAGCTCTTGCTCGGCTTGGCGCTCGGCATGGCCTTCGGCGCTGTCCTGCAATTGTCCGGTTCCTCCAGCCATACGAAGATTACCAATGCGCTCCGCCTGAAAGATCTCACCATCATCAAGCTGATACTGACCGCGATCGGCGTGGGGTTGATCGGCGTGCATCTGCTGGACGCGGTCGGGCTCGCGAACATGAAGGTAAAGGATTTGTACCTGCCCGGTGTGGCCATCGCGGGGTTGCTATTCGGCATCGGATTCGCGGTCACCGGCTATTGTCCGGGAACAGCGTTGGCCGCGGCGGCCGAAGGCAAGATCGACGCCTGGTTCACAATCGCAGGCGGACTCTTCGGCGCGGTCATCTTTGCGTTCCTATATCCCGATCTTGAGACGGGACTCCATGCTATCGGTCGATTCGGTCCCGTTACGCTCCATGGAGCCCTATCGATTTCCGGCCTTGCGATCGCGCTGCCCTTTGGAGCACTCTTGCTGTGGTTGGCCTGGAAGCTGCCCAAGCCGGCGCGAGGGGGTCGGGAGCCATTTGTCGGCGCGACCCACAGGACACTGCGCGCAAATGGTTCCTGACGCCATAGGAGGCACTATGAAACTGCACGTCGCATTTCACGGCGGGACGAGATACGACATCACGAGCGGAAAACACCGCATCGTGACGGACCAGCCGGTCGGTGACGGAGGCCAGGATGCCGGCATGAGTCCGGTCGAGCTGTTCGTCGGGTCGGTCGCGAGCTGTGTCGGCTATTTCGTCGGCCGTTTTTGTGAACGTCATAGCATCTCACGTGATGGATTGGCGGTCGAGGCCGAATGGGAAACGGCCGAGGGGCCCCACCGCGTCGGAGCGATCAGACTGGCGATACGATTGCCGCACCGGCTGACTCCGGAGTTGAAAGACCGACTGCTGAAGGTCGCGCATGGCTGCACGGTGCATCAGTCGATCGTCGTGGCTCCCAAGGTCGAGATCCAGTTGAATCCCCACCACACGGAGGTCGTGCATTCATGAGCGATCGACAACCGAGATCACGGCGACGTGTGCTTCGCGCCCTGCTTGAGGGACTGGGGATCGCGGCGCTCTCGCCCTCGGTGGGCAACGTGCTGGCCGCCAACGCGTCCTCTGAGGAAAAAGGCCCGCTGACCGTTCGGGTGCAGCGGCCCTACGATGCAGAAACACCGGTCTCGGAATTCGCCTCGTTCTTGACCCCCAACCATCGTCTGTTCGTGCGGAGCCATTTCGGACCGCCGCCGGTTGAACTGGTGACGGAGCCCCAGTGGAAACTGCGCGTCGGCGGGTTCGTGAAGGAGTCGAAAGAGTTCTCGATGAACGCGCTTCGCAATCTGGAAGCCGTCACCGTGACGTCGGTTCTGCAATGCAGTGGAAACGGCCGCGCGTTCCATCGTCCCAAAGTCCCCGGCGTTCAGTGGGAGCGCGGCGCAGTCGGCAACGTCCAATGGCGCGGCGCGAGATTGCGCGATGTGTTGGCCGTGGTCGGCATCAAGCCCACCGCGAAACACGTCCAGTTCTTGGGGGCCGATCGGCCGGTCAAGGAGTCGGTCCCGCTGTTCAAGCGCAGCGTCCCGCTGGAGAAAGCGCTTCATCCTGACACGATCCTTGCCTATGAGATGAACGGCCGACCGTTGCCGTTGTTGCACGGGGCCCCGTTGCGGGTCATTACGCCGGGATGGATGGCGGAATCCTGCATCAAATGGCTGACGGACATCACCGTACAGGAGAACGAAACCCAGGGTTACTATATGCAAACCGCCTATCGGTTCCCGGTCACGGCGATTCAGCCGAACTCCGGGCTGCCGGGGACGTCGATGGTGCCGGTCGAGACGATGGTCGTCAAATCCCTGATCGTGAGACCCGCCGACGGTGCACGTGTCGGGCCCGGACCGTTGACGATCCAGGGCGTGGCCTGGAGCGGAGAATCACCTATCGTAAAGGTGGAGGTGTCGGTCGATCGCGGGAAAACGTGGGTCACAGCCCGCCTGGTCGGGGAGGACCTGCCGTACGCATGGCGTCACTGGCAGTTGATCTGGAAACCGACGGCGCCCGGGCCCTTGCCCTTGCTTTGTCGCGCCACCGACGCCGCCGGCGAGGTACAGCCGGAATCGACGGCTTGGAATCCGAGCGGCTTCCTCTGGAACGGATGGGACCGGGTGAACGTCACGGTGACCGCATGAGCGCAGTACGTGAACCGTCGTTCGTGACGCGAGGGATAATCACGATCTGCGGACTGCTGTTTTTCGGAGGAGTTCTGGTCCATGCCCTGACGACCTCGGCCCAAGAAGAGGATTTGGCCTCGACGAGTTCCGCGCTGGCGCCGCGCGCGGAAGGACTGATCATCGCCCGCTGCGCAGTCTGTCACAGTCCCGATTTGATATCACAGCAGCGCCTGCCGCCGGAACGATGGAACGCCACGGTGGAGAAAATGATTTTTTGGGGCGCGGAGTTGTCCAAAGACGAAGCCAACGTGCTCGTGCGGTACCTGACCGCGCGGTACCATCCGGGCGCGCCGGACAGCCTTCCGCCATGGGACCACGAACTCCACAAAACGGAGCCGCTGGGGCAGGCTCCGGCGGATAGCGGACCGGTGATCGGCATCGCGAATAGAGGTGGCGCAATTTTCGCGAACAACTGCCAGGCCTGTCATGGCCAGGATGCGATCGGAGGACACGGCCCGAAGCTCGCCAAGAATCCGATCTTGAAACACGAAGATCTGTTTTGGGACACGGTGCTGCACGGGCGCGGGCCGATGCCGGCATGGGAATCTGCGCTGAGCCACCAAGACATTGCCGATATTCATGCCTGGTTACTGACGCGGTAACGGACGAGACATTCAGGGGAGGCCGGAGAAATGAGAGGGATGATGCAAGGGAAGCAACTCGTGAAAGCCGGAGCGATTGTGGCGGTGGTGGTGGCGATGGGAGTAACACCCAAGTTGCTCTTCGGGAGCGATCAGTCCCGCGCCAAGGAATTGATACAGCAGGCCTGTGTGTCATGCCATCGTCTTGAGGGGACGGCGGAATCGCGTTTCAATCTGCGGGCGCCGGATCTCATCTGGGCCGGCAGTAAGTATCAACGATCTTGGTTGATTCGTTGGCTGACAGGCAAAGAAGCGCCGCTCTATACGAAGGGCTATCGCTGGGACTTGAGCGAAGGGCCGATGAAACATCCAGTGGTCAGTGAGGCTGATGCGAATGCCATGGCCGACTACTTTGAAAAGAACAATAAGGATCCCCGGGTGAAGGTCGGCGCGTTCGATGCTTCGAAGGTGAGCAAGTTCGAGGTGGCCTTCGGCGGGATGGCCTATAAAGCCCATGCCTGCCTTGGTTGCCATACGATCGAAGAAAACGGGAAGTTGATCGGCGGACAGCAGAGTGCTGCCCTACAGAATGCGGGGCAGCGGTACAACATGGATTGGTTGTACCGGTTCGGCCAGAACCCGCAGGACTTCATCACTCACACCGGGGAGTTCCTTGCCGATGCAACCGACCCACAGTTGCGGGCGGTCATCGGCTATCTCGCGGCGCAGGGCGTGCCGGACTTCAAGTATTACGAACCATGGACGGCGCCTGAATTTGCCAAGGCGAGCCCTGGGCGCGGGAAGGTCATCTACAAGGAGTACTGCATGCAGTGTCATGGCGCGCAGGGAAAAGGGGACGGCCCGGCTGCATCCAATCTCGAGCCGAAGCCGGCGATCCATGCCAACATCAATTTCAATGAAGTGCCGACGGAGTACCTCTATAACATGGTCAATTACGGTGGGGCAGCGATGGGAAAGTCCGCGAACATGCCCTACTGGGGGCTGACGATCGGGCAGCAGGGTGTGGCAGACATCATGGCCTATCTCAAGGCGACGTTTAAGGGGCTTAAGTAGGCACGGATCGGAGGATAGGGTGGCAACGTTTATCATTTCCGGCAGTCGGGGCACGGACATCCGACTATGGCGGCGCTGCCGTTTATGGCAGCGAAGACGGCGAAGGAGCAAGGGCATGACGTGGTGCTGTGGCTGTGGAACGAGGCAGCCGCATTGAGTCGAAAAGGAACAGCTGATCACGTGCATGGAGTCAACCTCACGCCCCTGAAAGATGTACTTGCCGCGGTGCAGGCAGCGGGGGTTTCCATCTTGGTGTGCGTCGCCTGTGCCGTTGCACGACAGATCGCTGGCTCCGATCTCGTCGCCGGTGCGTCGATCAAAGGCATGCCGGAGTATGTCAAAGAAGTGACGCAGCGGGATCGAAACGTCACATTTTGAGGGAACGCCAGAGGGATGAAGGAGGCGCATCATGGCAGCTGATGGAGAGTCGACTGGGAAGTCCAAACATCGCAAAGAGCGGCGAAGGGAAGAAGAGACGGAGGATCTCGTCGGCAAGGACGGCGAGTTGCTCGCGGACGAATTGGAGACCATCCCTACCGCCGTCCCGCGGGAAGGGGATGGCTACAAGCAATTCCTCAAAGGCCCCGGTGAGAAAGGGACGGCAACGATCGGACGGCCGGGCCATGAGCTGACGGAGGCGGACCTTCAGCGGATCAATACGCGCAAAGGACTTCTGCAACTCCTGAAGTTCAAACAGGTTGATCTCGATGAAGTCAGGAAGACGCTGCTGTACGAACAAGAGCTCCGGGATCTCCAGGTCGAACTGGTCAGACTGCAGCGATGGATTCAGGCGGACGGACAGCGCATCGCCATTCTCGTCGAGGGGCGCGACGCGGCCGGCAAGGGCGGGACGATCAGACGCTTCACGGAGCATCTGAATCCGCGAGCCATGCGCGTCGTCGCCTTGCCGAAGCCGACGGACGAAGAAAAAGGGCAGTGGTACTTCCAGCGCTACATTCGTCAGCTGCCCAACACAGGCGAGATCGTCTTCTTCGACCGCAGCTGGTACAACCGGGCGGTGGTCGAGCCGGTGATGGGATTCTGCAGCAAGAAAGAGCATCAACGTTTCTTGCAACAGGTGACGGAATTCGAACATATGCTCTACGAAGACGGCGTGACGATCATTAAGTTTTGGTTCTCGATCTCGAAGGAAGAACAGTTGAAGCGGTTCGAAGCGCGCCGCAAGAATCCGCTCAAACAGTGGAAATTGAGTCCGGTCGATGAAAAGGCGCAGGAGCTGTGGGATGCCTATACGCGCTACAAAGAGGAAATGTTCAGCAAGACCCACACGACGTTCAGCCCATGGATCATCGTGAAGGCCAACGATAAGCAGGCGGCGCGATTGGAAAGCTTGCGCTATGTCCTCAACCTGCTCCCGTATAAGGGAAAGGAAGAATCGCAGATTCGTTTGACCCCGGACCCCAACGTGATCACACGGTTCCACCGAAAGATGGTCGAGTTGGATTTCTGATGCGCGAAGCAAGAGGGATTGTCATGGAGAGCGATCGTCCGATGACCAACAGGGGATGGGCAATCGTGCTGACGATGTGCGTGATGGCGGCGTCAGGAGCAGACGGTGCCGAACGGCCCATGATGCAGCCGCGGGTGCCGGCCGACAAACTGGCCGAAGCCCGCGCGCTCACCAGCCCGTTGCCGGATTCCACCGAAACGATCGAAAAAGGGAAGGCGCTCTACAACGGCAAGGGCACCTGTTTCAATTGCCATGGGAAAGATGGATCAGGTCAAGGCATGGCCGCCATCGGTCTCGATCCCTCACCGCGCAATTTCCAGCACCACGGGTTCTGGCGACATCGGACGGAGGGTGAGATCTTCTGGGTCATCAAGCAGGGCTCACCTGGCACGGCGATGATCGGTTTCGGTGACCAACTCACCGACGAGGAGATCTGGGCGATCATCCAGTATGAGCGGAGCTTTGCCGGCGAGCATGGACGGGGCATGATGAGACATGGAGAGGGGATGGGACCGGGCGGAGGAATGGGGATGGGGCGCCGAGGCATGGGCGGCTGTGATGGTGAACGCTGCGGTGACCGATGAATCCCCTCGGCATAACCCCTCCTGAACAGGCCCCGGTTCCGACAGTTTCAGCGGATGCGCCGAGCGTCTCCTTCGAGTTATCGTCCCTCGTCGAAACCTGGAAGGGAAAGGACCATACTGCCGTCCTGCTGAAAACCGACAGCCTCCGCGTAGTGTTCCGTTCGTTGTGCAAGGGGAACAGCCTGTCGACACACAAGGCGGCCGGCGACATTACGGTGCAAGTGTTGGACGGTCGGATTGAGTTTGCCGTCGGCGACAGGACCTTGTCGTTAGAGAAGGGACAGGTGCTTGCATTGAAGGCCGGCACGCCCCATTCCCTGACCGCACCCCAGCCAGCCTCTATCCTCATCACGTTGGCAGCCGGACCGCGAATATAAAATCCCGGTCTTCTCCGGCTACCTGTCGCCTTTTGCGACAGGCAAGGTTTCCTTCCAGGCCTGGATTGCCCCAGAAGAATGATTTCTTTCCCGATTTGCAGCGTATAACGCCTCGTCATACCTCGACAATCGAGGAGCCGTCTTCCGAATTCTCCTGGCACGGACCTCGCTTTTCCATCCGGCAAGATTCCTTTTCACGGAGGTTCGACCATGGAACATGAGCGGAGCAGCTGTTCGGCGCAGACGGTGTTGTTTGCCTTCTTGGGTGGGGCGATCGCCGGGACCATTGCCGGCATTCTGTTCGCTCCGAAGTCCGGCGAGGAAACGCGGCGCGAGGTGAAGGGCTATGCCAGGAGGACGGAGGAAGAACTGATTGAGAAAGCGAAGGAAGCCCGGGCCGCATTGGACGAAGCCATCGAACGGGGCAAACACTTCGCCGAGGAAAAGCGGGCAGACGTCGAAGCAGCGGTGAAAGCCGGCAAAGAGGCGATGAAAGAGCGCATGGAGAAGTGCTGCAGCTGAGGAAGAGCGTGATCGCCATTCGCTTCCATGGCCGGGGAGGGCAGGGCGCCAAGACGGCCAGTCGGATCGTCGGGACGGCGGCGTTCCTCGAAGGCTATCTGGCACAGGATTCACCGATCTATGGAGCTGAGCGCCGCGGCGCCCCGATGGCGGCTTTTACACGGATCGCCAAGGAGCCGATTCGGGAACGTGGGCTGATCGTCCATCCAGACCTCGTCATCATCGCCGATCAGTCGCTGATTCCCGATCCGGCCGCCCGCGTGTTCGAGGGCGTCGCGGACTCAACGATCGTCTTTGTCAATACACCGTTGAGCCCGGAGCAGGTACGGACCCAGACTCAGATTCCCGGCCAACTGACGACGCTGGACCTGAATGAGCTGGCGCTTCAGCAATTCGGCAAACGGAGCGCGATCAGCGCGCTGCTCGGCGGGGTGGCCGGACGACTCGCTGGGCTCCGTAAAGAATCGATCCAGGGGGCCATTGCGCGGGAGCTGACGGATCTCGGCATCAAGGCAGACATCGTTGAGCACAATCAAGAGGTGGCAGCCAAGTGTTATGAAGCAGTCCGAACGGTGGCCGCTAAGAGAGGGACACGGCAACCTGCCCCGCCGGCTGCGCTGAAGACGCCGACCTACGATCCGCCGACGAGAGGCACGGCCGGCATCACCGCCGGACCGAATTCAGCCATTCGCTCGATGAGCGGGTGGCGGGCGTTCCGTCCGGTCTTGCGCCCTGATCTTTGCAACGGCTGCTGGCTGTGTTTCGCCAACTGCCCGGAAGGCGCCATTTCGATCAAGCCGGACGGCAAACCGGCCATCTACTACCCGCACTGCAAGGGCTGTCTGGATTGCGTGGAGGTCTGTCCGACCGACGCGATGACGGTGGAACGGGAGACTGAAGCGGTGAAGCAAGGGCAAGGTTGAGCCCACCCTTGACCTCAGCCTTAACCTTTTTGGGGAGATTCGGATGTCTGCTGAGATGATGACCGGCAATCTGGCGGCGGCTTGGGGCGCCCGCCTCGCGGACGTAGACTACGTGCCGGCCTTCCCGATTACGCCCCAGACGGAGATCGTCGAAACCCTCTCCAAGTGGAGCGCGAACGGCTCGTTGAATGCGCGCTTCGTCACGCTGGACTCTGAACATTCCATGATGACCGCGGCGGGAGCCGCCTCGGCCAGCGGCGCCCGCGTTTTTACCGCCACGTCGAGCCAAGGGCTGCTTCATGCCTTCGAAGTTCTATACACAGTGGCGGGTTGGCGAGTGCCGTTCGTACTGGTGAACGTCTCGCGCGCCTTGGCCTCGCCGATCACGCTCGAGCCGGATCACAATGACGTACTCGCCGCGAGAGATTCCGGCTTTCTCCAAATCCATACGGAGACCTGCCAGGAAGTAGTGGATTCGATTCTCATGGCTTACCGCATCGCCGAAGATCCATCGGTCTGTCTGCCGGTCATGGTGAACCTCGACGGCTTCGTGCTGTCGTTCACGCGCGAGCCGGTCATCGTGCCGGACCTTGAGTCGGTGCGCCGCTTCCTGCCGCCGTTCAACCCGACCCATCTTGGATTCAAAGCCTCGGCGCCCCATGCCTTGGGAACAGCGGTGCTTGGCGGAACCGTCTATAGCTACTTCCGGCATCAGATCCATTTGGCATCGATGAATGCGTTGCGTGTCCATCAACAGGCGGCTCTGGAGTTCGAACGGCTCTTCGGACGGCGGTACGACGTCATCGAAGGGTATCGGCTTGAGGATGCCGAGGATGTGTTGATCATGTCGAACGCTTTCGCGAGCAAAGGCAAGGTGGCGGTCGATGCCGCGAGGGAGCAGGGACGCAGAGTCGGATTGCTGAGGCTCCGCCTCATTCGCCCCTGGCCGGCGGATGCAATCCGCCACGCCTTGCAAGGGAAGCGGGCCGTCGCCGTGCTCGATCAGAACCTGGCTCCAGGGCAGGGAGGCATACTCTTTCAGGATATCGCCGCCACGCTCTATCACGATGCGCTCAGGCCTCGGGCACTCTGCTCGTTTATCGGGGGGCTGGGGGGGAAAAACATCTCCGAAGGCGAGTTCCAGGCGATCTTCGAACAGACGGCGGAAGCCGGGGTCCGCGGCACAGGCATCGGGCCGGTACTGCTGTACACGGAAAGCGAGCATCGGGAGATGGAGCAACTCCAGTATCTGGCGCACGAGCTGAAGACGGGGGCCTAGCGGGTCCAATGGCCTGGCAACCAGAGATCTTCAAAGACCTTCATCAGATCCCGCGGGAAGAACATGTGTTCCCCGGCACGCCGCTCTGCGCCGGCTGCGGCGGGCTTGAATCGCTCCGCCTGGCGGCGAAGGTGCTGGGGAGTCACGTCGTATACGTGAATGCAGCCGGTTGCATGACCAACCTCGCGGCTTTTCCTTTCACGCCGCTCGATGCCTCCTGGCTCTATACGACGATGGGATCGGCGCCGGCCGGCGCGCAGGGTGTGCGCGATGCGCTCGACGTCCTGATCGCCAAGGGACGGCTGCCGAAGAATGAAGACGTGAAAGTCGTCGTGCTCGGCGGCGACGGTTCGACCTACGATATGGCGCTGTCCTCCACGTCCGGCGCCGTCACGAGACGGTTGGACTTCTATTATTTTTGTTACGACAACGAGGCCTACGGCAACACGGGCGTGCAATTGAGCCCTGCGACACCCTACGGCGCGCGGACGACCACCTCGCCTTGCGCCGTGCAGCATCCAACCGGCACGATCCAGGAGAAGAAGGACATTTTCGAAATCTGGCGGGCGCACAAGCCGCCGTACATTGCGACCGTCTCGCCGCGCTTTCCGCTCGATCTCGAAGAAAAGTTTGTGCGCGCCTCGAAGTATGCCGGGCCCAAACTGTTCCTCGCCTTCGCAGCCTGTCCGACCGGCTGGCTCTTCGATCCGGCTTACACGCCGGACGTGGCGCGCCTCGCCGTCGAATGTGGACTCTGGCCGCTGAAGGAAGCGATCGACGGAGAGCTCGTACATACGTACGTGCCCAAGCTCAGGCCGGTGGAAGACTATCTCAAACTACAAGGTCGGTTCCGCCATCTCTTCGAACCGACCCTGCAGAAAGACGCGATCGCGCATATTCAAGAAAGAGTGAATGGGTACTGGGAACAGGTGAAAAAGGCCGAACATGCGGCCTGATGGATCTAAGTCTTTGATTCTACAGCGAGACCGTCGAGATGCCGCTTGGTCGACTCTTACCATTATATAGAGGGAACAACGCCTCACCCGGCAGGGTTGTCGTCATGGCCCTCTGTGCTGTCCTCTCAATCAGTTGTACCGAAGTCGAACACCGTCAAGGAGGCCGACCGTTAAACCCCTATCTGACATCCGATACCAGGCATGCGCTTCCCCTCTCTTCTTCCGCGGCCAGTGAGCACCGAGCCGTCATGTTGCAGCACCTGGAAACGATCCAAGTCATCGTCAACGCATTGGTCGAAGAGGACTACGAATTGGCCAAGGGCCTGACCGAATCCCATCTTGGTTTCTTCACGCATCGGCAGGCGATAGCTGCTCAACAGCCGGAGAATTTCCCGCCTGCCTATCACGATCTGGCCACGGCGCACCACGAGGCGGCTGAGAAATTGGCCACAGTCATTCCGACGAAGGACTTGAAGCGGATCATGCCGGAATTCAATAACGTCTTGAAGGCCTGTGTGGCCTGTCATCTCGAGTACAAAGTCAGAGCTGGTTCATAGCGCGATGGAGGGGAATCATGACCGTACACCGTACCATCACCGACGTGTTTGAAGAGGACCATGACCGGCTCGACGCGCTGTTTCAGTCGTTTCAGACGCTGAAGCGGCAGGATTTTGCGAAGGCGAAGGAGGCATTCAAAGATTTCAAGTTCGGGCTCCAGCGGCATATCGTGTGGGAGGAAGAGTTGCTGTTCCCCTTGTGGGAAGAGAAGACCGGCATGGCAGAAACCGGCCCGACTGTCATGATGCGGGCCGAACATCGCCGGATCGGAGAGCAGCTGGAAGCCATTCATGAAAAGGTGGCAGAGCAAAACCCGGAAAGCGACCAGGAAGAAGCAGCTCTGTTGCAGCTGCTCGGCGCACACAATATGAAAGAAGAGCGGGTGCTTTATCCCTCCATCGATCAAGTGGCGACGCCTGAGGAATGTCAGGACATCTTCTACAAGATGAAACAGATTCCCGAAGAGCGGTATCAAGTGTGTTGCGGGGCCGACGACAAGTCGTGAAGTCGAGGAAGCAGCCATCATGAGGCGGAAGGCCTTCGTACTGACCCTCATAGCCTGGCGTCTTTTTACGCTTGACGTGGACGGCTCATCTGCTGCCCAAGTCGAAGCCGGAGCGCAATCGAGAGCCAACGCCGGGGCAGGCCGCAGCGTCTTCAACGGGAAAGGTGTCTGCTACTACTGCCATGGCGTGGATGGAGATCGGACGAAAATGCCCCAGTTGGCGCCCGATACGGCGGCACTGATCGCTCAGCTCAATCCACAACCACCGGATTTACGAACTCCCAAGTTACTCAGACTAAAGAACGACGCGGAACGCGCGAAAGCCATTCGAGAGGGCCACCCCGGCACCGGCATGTTTCCCGATACGACCATGACGGAAGAGGAACTTGCCGGCACGTTGGCGTATCTCGCGGTACTCAGACGGGAAGGTCATCGAACCCGGCCATGATCGCCATTCGTTTCATATCCATTGCCCTCCTTATTGCTCTCACAAGCTGTACCGCGACCGCACAGCCCGAGGCTCCACAGTCACGTGACATCGGACCGCAATCGCCATCCGGGAACGGCAAGCAGGGTGAAGAGTTATACAGAGCCAGTTGTGTTGTTTGTCATGGCCCACAGGCAAAAGGCGGCATCGGTCCACGACTGGCCGGTAATCCTATACTGTCGAACGACGAGGCCTTCTGGAAGATCGTCTATGAGGGGCGACATGTGATGCCGCCGCTCAAAGGCGCCGTGACCGAACAGCAAATGGCCGACATCCGAGCCTGGCTGAGAGGGTTACCGTGATTAACTCCATCGCGTTCACAGTCTATCCTGTCAGCGATATGGCAAGATCGAAGCAGTTCTATGAGGGAGCGCTCGAACTGAAACAGGCGTACAACTATCAGGACGAATGGGTGGAATACGACACAGGAGGGGGAACCTTTGCCATCACCACAACGGAGATGGCACATTTGCCCGGTGCAAAGGGCGCGGTTGCGGGATTCGAGGTCGATGACTTGGATATAGCGTTAAAGGCATTAAAAGAGAAGTCGATTCCCTTTGTGGTGGACGCGTTTGAAACGCCGGTATGCCGGATGGCAGTTATCGCTGATCCTGATGGGAACCATATCGCGATTCACAAGAGAAAATAGGGGAAGCTACGATTGCGCTCCTTCTCGATTTGATGACTGCCCCGTTAAACTCCGGAATCCGAATCTCACCGTGAATGTAGGCACATACATCAACGCGCATAAAGGTTTGGTCATCCCGATTGTGCTCGGGTTGATGTGGATGTACGGCAACTGGAGCGCCGAAGCATTCATCTATCTGAGCCTTCATGGGACCTATTCGATTCTCTGGTTGATCAAGCAAACGACTTATCCCGATCGCCGGTTTGATGAACGGCAGCCTGTATGGATAGGCGCGCTGTTCATTTTCCTTCCGCTCTCCGGCTACTATGCAGCGCCGTACCTCCTCCTGAGCAGGCACGTCGCCCTGCCGCCGTACCTTATCGGCATCGTTCTCACCGTTTTCATCGTGGGCGTATTTCTCCATTACGTCAGCGACGCGCAAAAGTACTATACGTTGAAGTGGCACAAGGGGCTGATCGACGAGGGGTTGTTCAGCCGAACAAGAAACCCGAATTATCTCGGGGAGATCCTGATCTACGGTTCATTCGCCCTGATGTCGCTCCACTGGATTCCGTTCCTCGTACTTGCCGTCTGGATCTTCGGGTATTTCTTCAGGAACATGCTCAAGAAGGATCGATCGCTGTCTCGCCATACGCAGTTCGACGCCTATAAGCAACGGACGGGCTTGCTGCTCCCTCGACTGTGGAGGGTAAAGCCAAGCGGCCTGAGCTCTTAGCTCTCCTGTGCATCAAGGCGTCCTTCTCTCGACGCGTATTCTCGCATCCACGATCTGACAGCCCTTGGCGTCTGGCATGACGATAATGGGATTGAAATCGAGCTCGGAGACCTCTGAAATCTCCTCGGCAAGCTGTGAGACACGCAGAAGGACATCTTCGAGTGCCTTGATGTCGGAAGCCGGCTGGCCTCGATAGCCGGTGAGCAAGCGATGTCCCTTGATCCCTCCGACCATCTCGGCGACATTTCGTGGGGCGAGGGGAGCAAGGCGGAATTGCACGTCGCCGAGCAGTTCGATGTGAATCCCGCCGAGACCGAACACGATCAACGGACCGAACAGCGGATCGCGGCTCATGCCGGCAACCACTTCCACCCCTCTGGAGAGCATCGGCTGAACGAGCACTCCTTCCATGGCCTCAAGGCGGTGATCCTGCAACAGCCTGGCACGAATGGCCTGATAAGCCGCTCGAACCTCCCGCTCGTTTTGCAAGTTCAAGTGGACGGCGTCGATCTCCGTCTTGTGCACGAGCACGTGCGAGGCGAGCTTCACAACGACGGGGAATCCGATTCCGCGGGCGGCCCGAGCGGCCTCATCCACCGTCGTCGCGACCTGTCCGCGCACCAAGGGCAGTCCCATTGCGGACAACAAATCGCACGTCTCTTCGGCGTTCAACCAACCGGCTCCTCGTTCGGACAAGGCCCGCTCGCAGACTGCTTGGGCTTTCGTGAGATCGGGGGGAGGCTGGAGAAAAGCCTCTATCCCCTGGGGCTGTTGCCGCCAGGCTTCATGTGCAAGGATGTCTCGAATGACCCGGGCCGGCGCTTCGGGGTGACCGTAGGTCGGGATGGCCTCTCCGTCCACCGTGAACGTCCGGTCGAGATCTCCCTCCGCCATCCAGCAGAGGTACACCGGCTTTTTCACCTTTGCCTTTCGAGCGGCACGGACGCCCTCGATGATCCCGGCCGCCACCGGAGGATTGTCGTCGGGCCTAACCGACACGTGCAGGATGATGAGCGCATCGATCTCGCCGCACGTCAAGAGCGTTTCGACGGAGCGGGCATGTTGCGCTTGGGTCGCAAATCCAATGACATCGACAGGGTTTTTCAAGGCCGCGGTTCGGGGAAGAAAAGCGGCCAGCTGCGACATCGTCCCCGGCGACAGCTCGGGAACGGCAAGCCCTTCCGCTGCGCAACTGTCCGCGCACAGCACGCCGGGCCCGCCCGAGTTCGTCAAAATCCCGATTCGCCGGCCATCGGGTCTGGGCTGATTGGAAAAACCGGCCGCCAGCCCCAACAAGTGATCGAGCGTGGGAGCCCGGATCACACCGCACTGGGTGAACAAGGCGTCCACCGCCGTCTCGTTCGTGGCCAACGCCGCCGTATGGGACCCGGCTGCGGATTGTCCAACCGGCGTCCTGCCCGCTTTCAACACGATGAGCGGTTTCCGCCGGCCCACCCGTTCCGCGATCTGTCGAAACTTCCGAGGCTCGACGATCGTTTCCAGATAGAGCAGGATGACATCGGTTGCGTCGTCCCGCTCCCAGTACTCGAGCAGGTCGTTGACGGTTACATCCAGGTGATTCCCCACGCTGACAAAACTGGACAAGCCGAGATTCAAACGCGCGGCGGCGGTCGCAATAGAAAGCCCCAGCCCCCCGCTTTCCGAGGCGACGGCCACTCGACCGGAGGGCGGAATGATCGGCGTATATGTGGCATTGAGTCGAATCGCGGGATCGAGGTTCATCAGCCCGAAACAATTCGGCCCGATGAGGCGCATCCCGTACCGGCGTATCCTTTCCGCCAGGTGTCGCTCGAGTGACAGACCTGATCCCCCCGTCTCGGCAAAGCCTGCCGTGATCAGGACGGCAGCCGGAATATCCTTCGCAGCGCAATCGTCGATAATCGCAAGGACGCGCTCGGACGGGACGGCGATGACGGCGAGCTCGACCCGCTCCGGTATGGCCGTTACCGCAGGGAATGTCTTGAGACCGGCGATCTCCGAGGCATGCGGATTGACGGGAATGATCCTCCCCGTAAAGCCGCCTCTCTGCAGCGCCTCGAGCACCCGATGGCCGACGCCGTCCTGTGTCCTGGATGCACCGACGACCGCGATCGTCCGCGGACGGAAGAACGGATCGAGCGATTTGACCGAGAACCGAGACATCATCGAGCTCCTGTTGTCACCGCTCTTGTGAACGCCTAGCTTACATCAGCCAGTTCGGACGCAGGAGCAACACCGCCCCCAGCCCCGCCATCACCAAGCCGCTGGTCAATTTGAGCCAGCGGCCGGCCCGCTCCTGCAGCTTCCTGCGGCTCAGCGTGATGACGGCGATGGTGACCATCACGCTGTCGTCGAACACATAGGCCAGGTTGTAGAGACCGAGATATCCATAGTAGGCCCAGGCCGGCAGCTCTTGGAGCGTCAGAATCTGTGTGTAGAGCGCCGGAAAACCGGCCGTGCACAGCAGCTCGACCATGTTCACAAGAACGGCAAGCGTGACGATCGCCGCCAGGGCTCCGCCGAGGTTGTCCGCCTGAAGAACGCGGCGCATGCGCGCATAGAGTCCCGGCTTGGCGGACTCCGGAATGTTCAGCGTGAGGCCTCGATGCAGCGCGAAGAAGTCCTTGACGTTCACCGCGCCGAAGAAGACGGCCGTGCAGCCGAGCACGACTTGCACCGTGCGGGACAGGCCGATGACCAAGAACAGGTTCAGCCATGCGGCCATGAAGGCGAAATACACCAGCCCGCTGACGGCAACGAACGTTCCGGCAATGAGGGCCATCCTCCGCCGATCGTGCAGGTTGACGAGCAGCGACAACAGGAACAGCAGGACCCACATCGCACAGGGATTGAACCCGTCCAACAGGCCGATCGCAACGGTGAACAACGGCAACCCCAGATCGGCGACGCGGAGCTCGCCGAACCAGCCGGTCCGAATGGCATCGACACGAGGCTGCGACGAAGCCGCGCTTTCGGCTTGATCCAGCCGAGAGCGAAGCTCCACCCCCGTCGTATCCTCCGAGAGAAACCCGACGATCAACTCAGTCCCGACCAGGAAACTCGGTACACCGACGGGACCGCTGCCGCGTGCGGTCGCCAACTCCTGAAGCCGCCGTAGGGCGACCGGGTCTCGGCCGACGTCATGGATCGACAACCGGAGCGAGGGCCTCTCCTGCCGAAGTCGGTCGAGGAACCGTTTCGCCTCTTCACAATGGGGGCAGCCCGCCCGCACGAAGACTTCGAGGTCCGGGGATGGTTCGCTTGCTAGGGTCACGTGTCCGAGCACGGCGGCCGGCAAGAGCAGCAGCGCGAGGCTCCCGAGGACCAGCCGCCGGATCCACACGAGGAGCTAGCTCACCGTGTCGAAGGGCGCCATGGACCTGATGTAGGACAACACGTCGAGCATCTGGTCGTCCGACAGCTTTCCGCGGAAGCCGTGCATCGGCGTAAATAGTGCGCCGTTCGTGATCGTCACCAGCAACTCCCAATCGGTCTTGGCCCGGGAGCCCTGCGACTGCAGATTCGCCGGACGGACGATCAAGTACTGGCCGTCGGGACCGTTTCCGTCCAATTTGCTGCCGTGACAACGCTGGCAATGCTGTTCATAGACGGCCTGCCCGCTCTTGGGGTTTCCCCGAACTTGGGCGGAGGCCCATGAGGCGATCCCGATACACAGCAGGAGGACGATAAAGGCCGTTGGTTTCATGACGTTCCCTTTCATCGGACGACAAGCACGGGACAGCCGACACGATGAACGATTGCGTGGGATACGCTGCCCAACAGGAATCGTTCGAGTCCTTTGCGCCCATGAGAGGCCACCACGACAAGATCCGCGTCTTTGGCCTGCTCGGCCACCGTCGCCGCCACATCCCCGTTCAGGACGCGTGTCCCGATGCTGTACCGGCTTCCCATCAGTCCGGCGCCCATGGTCTTGACGAGATCCTCCGCATAGGTCGTGGCCGCGATCGACCACGATTCGTAGCCGACAACGTTATAGGGATCGGCCAGCCGCACCGGCACGACCACGCTGAGGATCATGAGCTCGACGGCGTTCGCAAAGGGGTGGACCAGCAACCACTGTTTGATACGCTCTGCGTCCCCGCGTCCTTCGACGGCCACGAGCACCCGTTGGACCGGATGAGCCGTTCCTTTGACGATCAAGGTCGGGCGGGTTGCGTGCATCAGAACACGGTGGGAGACGCTGCCGAGCACCAGCTCGGCCATGCGGTTCTGTCCCCGCGCCCCCACGACGACGAGGTCGGCGCCGGCACCGTCTGCCGCTTTGAGGATGACGTCGGCCGGGCTGCCGATCTCATTGACCTGGTTGACCGTCTCCGGATCGAGCGGAAGCGTCTCGACCGTGCGTGCCAACACCTGCCGCCCGGCATCGATCAACGCCCGGCGGAATTCGTCGTAGCCTTGCAGGTTCGCGGCTTGCGCGACTACGGGATATTCGAACAGCCCCATGTCCACGCCGTGGACCAGGGTTACCTCCGTCGGTTTGTAGAGATGGAAGACTTGCTGGACGGCCGAGAAGGCCTGTTCCGACCAGTCGATTCCCACTGCGACCTTCATATACTCCTCGTCTTAGGCGCCGGCCAACGCACGATGGGTGCTGACGGCCTTCAAAATCGCCATGACGTCTTCGAGCGACAATTCGGGAGCACTCCGCCCCCGATGTTCGCCGGCAGCAAGAATCAGATCGTTCATCGCCAACATCCCGCGCAGCGTGCCGTCTTCGTCGACGACCGGCAGCCGCCGGACCCTGGCCTGTTCCATGCGCTTCAGCGCGTCGTGAACATCGTCGTCCGGCCGGCAGGTCACGGCCTTGCCGGAGGAGGTTTCCCACACGGTGATCGCAGAGGGGGTTCGGTCCTTCGTCGAGGCGGCCATGCAGATATCGCGGTCCGTGATGACCCCCATCACCCGACCTTCGACGTTCAAAATGGGGAGGGCTCCGCAATCGCTGTCCCACATCATCTTGGCGGCCGACGCGAGATTCGTGTCCGGACCGCAGTATTGGACGTCCTGGGTCATGAGCTCCCTGACTTTCATCGCCTCGCCTCCTTCATCTATCCGGGGCTCGCTTCAGCTCTCAGGGCCTCAGCGCGCCCAATTCACCCGGATAAAATCTTCGTCACGGTCGTAGTGAAAGCTGAGGTCGCCCTGATAGGCATGTTTCAGGGCTTCGCCGATCCGGCGCGGAAGATGCGTATCCGTCGTCGAAATGACCAACCCTTCGGGACGGCGCTCGATCCCCATGATGCGCGACAGGGGGTGCTCCTGCATCTCGCGCGCCTCGGCATTTCTGATGACGCCTTGAACCTGCTCGCGCTGCTCGTCCTTGAAGGCTCCCGTAATGGTCACGAGCCCCTTAGGGTACTTGTCTCGCGAGCGGTGGCACGCCGGGCACACGGTCGACAGCGCGTCGATCGGAGCGAACCCCCAGGTCCATCGTCCCCGGTGGAACAGCGCTCCGCACCCGCTGCAGACCGTCGGTTCTTTCAGCTTCTTTCGCTGTTTATAGGTATCGTGCTGGTATTCCTGAACCGTCCGGTCTCGACGGGCGCCTCTGCCCGCCGGTGTTTTCAGTTTCGGCGCCATGACACCTATCCTTTCCCCCTCATTCAAGCCGGTGATGATTGGGCCCGATCACTCCACTCCCGAATCGACTCTTCGGCCATGTTCAGATACACGAGCACGTCGTGGTCCTGGACCTGCGCGAAATCCACATAATGGCTGCCGACCGCCCAAAACGGATCCGGCGTGTCCAGGACGACCAGCTCGTCGACCAGCGGGCGTACCCGGGAGATCGTGTCCTCAGGCCCGACCGGAATCGCGGCGACAAGCCGCCGCGGACGGTGCCGACGAATCGCTTCGATCGATGCGATGAACGTCGCCCCTGTGGCGATACCGTCGTCCGCAACCACGACCGTGCGATCCTTCAACGGGACGAGATGCCGTCCCTGCCGATAGAGCTCCTGGCGACGGGCGATCTCCCGGCGCTGAACCTCGACAAGAACCTCGATATCCTTGCGGGTCAGACCGAACGTCGACAGGGCATCCGGCTGGAGAAAGACGTTGCCGCCCTCACTGACCGCCCCCAGAGCATACTCAGGATTGTCCGGTGCCCCGATCTTGCGGGTGATGAACACGTCCAGCGGCAAATGCAGCGCGAGGCTCAGTTGATACCCCACCGCGACACCGCCCCTGGGCAACGCCAGAATCACCCCGCCGGGTACACCGCGGTACCGTTGCAGTTTCTCGGCAAGGCGACGGCCCGCCTCTTCACGATTCTGAAAGACCATTGGTTAATCCCCTGAACTGGGGTTACGGTCAAAAATCAGGAAAGAATCTCGTATCCAGTCGCTCAACCTCAGCCTTGACCTCAATCCTTCCACTACATGAGGCCGCTCGTGACACCGACCCCGATTAAGAACAGAGCGGCGATAGCCAGGAGCATGATCAGCCACCACAAATGGCGATGATGACGTACCGGCCCGCGTTGCCAATGAATGTCCCACGGGACTTCGAGATAGTAGGGATGACGGAACATGGCAGCCTCCAATCCGCACTTCGTGCGTGCCGGCGGGTCTTGATCGTTTTATCGCGGTGACGCCGCCGGATAGAGTCTTCAACTCCCGATTCTCTCCATTCCCCTCCACTCAGGCAATCTTGACTTCGATGGCCTTCGGCTTGGCCTTCTCGGACTTCGGCAGGTACACCTTCAGCACGCCCTCTTTGTACTCGGCGTTGACCTTGGAGCCGTCGGCGTCCTCGGGCAGCGTGAAGCTCCGCATGAAGCTCCCGTACGCCCGCTCCACGCGATGATACTTCTTGCCTTTCTCTTCCTTCTCGTACTTCCGCTCGCCGCTGATCGAGAGGACGTCGTCGTGGACGTTGATCTTGATGTCCTCCTTCTTCATCTCGGGGATCTCAGCCTTGACGACATACTCCTTGTCGTCCTCGGTGATGTCCACAAGCGGCGACCACTCGGCGACCGTGATGGCCTCCTTTTTCTCGCCGTTGGGCCCCGCCGACGGGCGCCCGAAGATGGTCGAGAGACGTTTCTCCATGTCCTCCAGTTCCTTCCATGGACTCCAGCGGGTGAACGGTTCCCATCTCGTCAAGGTGCTCATGATGACTCCCTCCTCCTGATAGTGGTGTTGGCGATATGGCCCGCAGCCGTCGCGGGCGGGTGACTCCTATTGCGGCCGAACGCTCCGGGCGCGATCCAAGTATGTGCGAACCGTCTCCTCTTCCACTCCGAGCCATTTACAGGCCACGTCGAACGACGTAAAGATGATGGCATTGATGCCGTACTTGGCGGCACTCTGTTCATAGGCCTTTGCCAACTCGTAGGTGCGATCGTTCACGAGGATGGCGCACTTTCCGATCTTAATCCCATTGGCGAAGGCGGCGTACATCCCGTCGACGACATCCTGCACTTCCTCCCGCTTGATGCCGAAACTCGCCGCTCTCGCATCGACAAAAACCGAGGCCCCGGATGCGACCAGACCGTTCGTGAGATGTTGCCTCTCGTGAAATTCGACGTCGCTTCGAGTCACCGATCCCTGCCAATATTCGAGAACCAGCTTGCCCTCATTCATCACCTCGTAAGTGACGGGAGAATTTGATGGACGTTTCATCCGTTTCTATTCCACCTGCCTGGCCAGCCTCGGAGCGCCGCCCGACCTCCTCGGGCCGATACTGTATCGGCCTGGACCCTGCCGTCTCAGCGCAACATGGCCGCTTCGGCTGAGGCGATCCACTTCGAGAAAGACCTGATTCCACGTCAGGTCTGAACATTCGACGACCAGCTGGTCGAAATCGCAACCGGGATCGCGAAGGATCGCGTCCAATACGCGGGATTGGACCTTCCTATGAGTTCCCATCGTCGGCCTCACGCTCCCGTTCGTTGCTGTCTCGTTTGGATTGCATCGGCGATGCCACGGGCGATACAGCACGTCGGAGGTTCCGGGTCTTTTGCAGTTTCAAAGAGTTGCGGGAGTCGCATGAGGACGGCTGGAGGACGGAGGAGTTCTTGCTGTCGCCTTACAGGACATGAACGCTGTTAGCGCTGGGGAATCTTTCGACAGGTCCAACTGGTTGGGGAGGCGGAACCATGCCTCGGGGATCGGAATCTGGGTTTCCCCTCCCATTGCCACAATAGGGGGGAGGCAGATGAAGAGCCGGTCAAAACAAGGGGTGCGGCGCGATGCCGAACTGCAAGGTCGGTTGCGTTTCGCCGCCGATATTCCCGGTGATCCGCCAGCGGCCGTTGTCTTTTTTGAGGTAATGCACTTCTTCATACCAACTGTCGATCGGCGTTCGCAACGTCGTCGTCTTGGACGTGCCCCAAATCACGCCGGTACAGGTCATCTCCGCCGTCAACTTGCCGCCGGACCCGCCTAGCGTGCGAACGACGGAGAAGGTATGGAAGCTCTCCAGCTCCTTGTATTGATCGAAGAGTTGGCTCCAGATCTTCTTGATATCCGCCTTCTTGAGCCCGTGATAGTGGTAGTCCTCCGAATAGAGGGCCATGACTCCATCGAGGTCATGCGCCTTCATCGCCTGTTCCGCCAACTCGAACGCCGCGAGCAACTCCTTGACCGTCTCCCTATCCGCTTCCTGGATAGTGCTGGGTGTGAGTTGTGTCTTGGCGTCCGTGTGAACGGCCGAGGCAACCCAGAGACCAGTGGCGACTATCAGTGCAGTGCAGATCAGAATATGTGTTCGCGTCATTCGAGAAACCTCCTCGGCTCGGTTCGCGCATGGTTCGAGCACGGGTTCTGCAAGGTAGAGACCACAGGACAGCCGCGCGACCAGGCACCATTCTCTTGGAATCCATCAGGGTCCTGACGCCGTGCTGTTCAGATGAGGAGTGTACCCTGTGGCAGAAATCCGCAACACGAGAGGACGGCCGGTGGAAAATCGCGCCAGGGAAAGGACCCGGGTCGTGATCATGGGTGCCGCCGGTCGCGACTTCCACAATTTCAACGTGGTCTTCAGGAATAACCTCGGCTACCGGGTGGTGGCCTTTACGGCGGCGCAGATCCCGAACATTGCAGGACGGACCTATCCGAAAGAGTTGGCGGGGGAACTATATCCCAAAGGGATCCCGATCCTGCCGGAGAACAAGCTGGAGCCATTGATTGCGGCGGAGTCGGTCGACCAGGTCGTGTTCTCCTACAGCGACGTCTCCCATGAGCAGGTCATGCACCACGCCTCGCGGGCGCTGGCTTCGGGGGCAGACTTCCGTCTGTTGGGCCCGCGGTCCACGATGCTCCCCTCTCGCAAGCCGGTGATCTCAATCTGTGCCGTGCGAACCGGAGCCGGCAAGAGCCCCCTCGCACGGAAGATCGCGGGATGGCTGCGGGAGGCGGGACGACGGGTCGCTGTCATCCGGCACCCCATGCCCTACGGAGACCTGGCACAACAGGCGGTGCAGCGGTTTGCGACCCTCGGCGACCTTCAGCGAGCGCAGTGCACGATTGAAGAACGGGAAGAATATGAGCCGCACATCAGACAGGGGAACATCGTGTTCGCCGGAGTGGACTACGAGCGGATCCTCCGCCAGGCTGAAGCGGAAGCCGACATCATCGTCTGGGACGGGGGGAACAACGACTTTGCCTTCTTCGAGTCGGATCTGGAGATCGTCCTGGTCGATCCGCACCGAGCCGGTCACGAGCAGCGCTATTTTCCCGGAGAGGTCAATTTGCTTCGCGCCGAGGTGGTCGTCATCACCAAAGCTGACACGGCTGATCCTGAACAGATCGAGATGGTTCGCCGGTCCATCAGCACGGCCAATCCGCGCGTCCAAATCGTCGAGTCCACGATGCCGCTCACCGTGGAGGATCCGTCGGCGATTCGAGGCAAGCGCATACTGGTCATCGAAGACGGGCCGACCGTCACCCACGGCGGCATGGCCTATGGAGCCGGTGTGCTTGCGGCCACACAACAGGGGGCCGCAGCGCTGGTCGACCCGAGACCGGCGGCGGTCGGCAGCCTTCGCGAAACGTTTCACGCACATCCACATTTGGATCGCCTCCTGCCGGCGATGGGCTACGGACCCGAACAGCTTCGTGACCTGGAACAGACCGTCGAGCGAGTGGACTGTGACCTGGTGCTTATCGCAACCCCGGTCGATCTCCGGCGGCTGATCAGCATCGTGCAGCCAACCTGCCGGGTCACCTACGAATTCGAGGAGCCGAGCGGTGCGCTGAAAGCGAGGCTCTTCTCGGCACTGACGCAGGATGGGGAGTCATGAATCCTTTTCGCAGATTGTGGCTCTTAGTGGTAACCCAACATGTCAGCCTGAAGGAGGTGTCCGTTCATGGTCAAAGTTGCAAAGGTTCCCTTGACCCAGAGGCAAGCGAACGCCGAGCATTGCCATCGCTGCGGGGGGCTCATGATACCGGAGAAGGTGTTCGAACTCGGGGCATACGATTGGCGTTGCGTGAGCTGCGGCGAGCGCATCGATCCAGTCATTCTCGCCCATCGTCGGGCCGCTGCGCCGAAAGATCTCGCTCGTACGGAAGCGGAAAAGCTCTTCGTCGGTCACGGCAAAGCTCGCCTGAACTAAGCGCCGCCCCCGTTCTCCATCGGGGGTGCGCTGGTTTTCTATCCAGATTTAATTCTCCATCGAGTACAACCCGAGAAACGGCCGGTATCGAATTTCTCATTAGGAACCCGGCTCCATTTCGAACCTGTAGCCTCTTGGAACATTGATTTCTGGATTCCGGTGCTTACCAAAGAACTGAAGGAGGTGGCTTGAGCCTAGCGAGGTCGGCAGCCTCGAGTGTGTGACCCGTTCTCGTGCAGCCAGCGTGCAGAGGAAGCGGGTGCCGGGTGCGTGCAGTCGCGGGGTTGGGTTCAAGGGACGCGCTATCGACCGTCGGTGCCACTAGGCACGGCCGTTAATGCGAGCCCGGACGAAGATTGAGGCGCGGGGCAATCAGCCTGATGCGACTGAAGGATTGCCGAGCCTGATCCCGGCGAGTGAACGGCCCCCGTGGTCCACACGAGAGCGGGCCGTTTTTTTATGCCGATCGTGCGGTGCGACGCGTTTCCTCGGCGGAGTAGTTTTCTCATTAGAGCCTGATGCAATGGCTGCCTGCACCTAACTGATACAACGCTCATTAGAGAAGATAGACAGGATTTCTCGGTGCAGGGCAAAAAAACGGAGCGGAGGCGGGTTTGGAGAGCTTGGCTCGAATGTGGAGGTCTTGGAGGGGTTTAGGCTTCCCGCTTGGAACCGGCGGGCCTGCTCACCGCCCCAGCGCTCGACCTCAGTATCCTTGAGTGTTCCTCTCACCGAGGCCTCCGCTCAAGAATAAGATAAAGCCGATCCCTGGTGCGTCAATGGGGTCTTCGTGGTCAAGAGGTCCCTTACGATTTCTTGCTCTTCTGCGCGTCGATAACGGTGCGCTCCCGCAGGCGACGGACCAATTCCTGATACGAATCGTCATCAATGATTTTCGCGAACTGGCTGCGATAATTGCGGACGAGACCCACCCCGTCCACAATGATGTCATAGGCGGACCATCGCCCGGCTTTCTGGTGAAGTCGGTAATCCATACCAAGGTCTATCTTCGTCGAATGCAGCCTCGTCCGGACTTCAGCAAACCCGTTGGCGATTCGCTCTTCGAGATATGAGACCTGCTCCCCGCTGTACCCTTCGATCTTCGCCGCATACCGGTCCGAGAGGAATGCTTTGAACAGTTGCACAAACTCCTGCCGTTCCGTTTCAGTCAACGGTTTCCAGTGCGCCGACAGAGCCCTTCTCGACATCTCCTCGTAATCGAACCGCCGCGCGATGACCTCTTCCAACAGCCGCCGTCTCGGCAGAAGCTTCGCGGGTTCTTGCAGGTTGGGGTCTTCCAGAATGCGGAACACCTCGGTCAGCGTGGCCCGCACGACTTCGGTCGGCGATTCGATGGAGTCGGCCGTTGCGCCGAAGACGGCCGGACAACCGAGGGCGAGGCCCAGTGAGAGCAGCGCGACCACCATCCTTCGCGGCCCGAGGCTCGGACTCTTGTCAACAGGGGAGAGGGGCACGGTTCGTCCCCGCACTTGTTAGTCCAGGACGAAAGTCAGCTTCAGGTCGACTCGGTACATGGTAACTTTGTTCTGCTCGATCACGACCTGCTGTTCCTTGACCCAGGCGCTCTTGATGTTGTGGATGGTCTTCGAGGCCCTCGCGACCCCGCTTTGGATGGCATCCTCGAAACTCTTCGGTGACTCGCAGCTGATCTCGATAATTTTGGCCACGGACATATGAGTCCTCCTTCCCCCTCAGGTTATCTCGCCTCGATCCAGCACCAGCGCACACTTCATAGTTTCGGTGCGGTACTTCTTTCTTGCTTTCCTCTCTCCATAGGCCCACTTTTCTGAAGGCTCTCGATGACCTGTTCGAGCTGCTTGATCCGCTCCCGGGCCAAGGTCACTTCCATTTGCAACTGGTGCAACATACCCTGTTCCAGCGACCCGACGCTCAGCCGAAGCCGGTCGGTTTCCTTAGCTACCCCCTCATGGGCGACTTTGAATTCTTTAAAATCGAGGCGGAGATTCCCAATCGTCGTCCGGTGGGACTCGGCTTCGTTTTGGAGGGCCTGCACGGTCGATTGCATGCCATCGAGCCGGCTCTTGAGGCTGTCGACCGCCACGCCGAGGGATTTCAGCAACGTGACGTCCGTTTTCAATCCCTCGACGATCTGACGGGACTGTGTCCCTTCGGTGCGAATCACCGAGACTTGGTCGTTGACCTGAGCACGCAGCACATCGAGATCCTTCGTCGTCGCGCAGCCGGTGGTCGAGACGACGGCCAACAGCAAGAGAGCGACGGTCGGAGCACCACACGTCTTATGATTCCACTTAATAAACGACAGAACGTCTCCACTTCTCACGGCTGCATCATACATTGACGGTTTCCCCCTCTACATCTTTCTCTATCTTTCCACCGTCACATGGTCGCTCTTGGTCAAGCTGCTGCCCGTCGCCCTTGGCTCGACGTCGCCCGAGACCGACGACACGCAGATCGCCTTTTCGGGATCTGGAGGGGGCGACGGGGCTCCCCCTGCTGCACCCACCGATTCGATAAGACCAACCGATCCACATAGTCCCCGCAGTTCACACACCGCCATCCTACGACATCTTGTCCCGTCTCATCCGGACTCACCAGATCCGCGTAAGTTTCCACCATCATCCCGCCGCACCGAACACAGTCATTCCGCGGCCTCGCCGACTCCTTCGACTGCCTATCGAGGGACCCGCGCGCAATTCGCTCCGCTCTGCAAGCCATGTTTCACCCCACTGGCGACAGGACGTGAGCAACGGATGTGCCGCGCGGGTGAATCTCAACGGAAAATCACAAATATCAAGCGAGCAGGGCAGTTAGGCCAGGCGGCTTCTAAAATGGGAAAATGTCTCTCGGCCGAACGTGAGGAGTTTGTCATCACTGGCAAAAACCGGGAACGGGGCAGGAAGCGTCATGTCGAGTTCCGGGGCAAGATATCCCCTACTGTTCTGGTGCGGAAGCGTTGACCGAGTTCCTGCGCTCCCGTTCTGTTGGGGAAAGCACGAGCAAGATCCGCTCAGTTGCATCCCCGGATGGCGGAATGGCCAGTCCTCTGACTTGGATCCGGTGGGAGCCGGAATCTATCACCCGTGCGGTCCGTCCGAAATCCGCCAGGTTGGATCTCCCTTGCGCCCAAAGTGTCGAGGCAAGCTCTTTCGCCAGGTCAAGCAGAGGGGAGGGAAGGCTCAAGATCGGCTCAGCAGTATGGCTCGGGCCGCCTAGGAGAGCTTCTGCCTCACGGTCCAGAAACAGAATGTGTAGAGACGAAGAGAGGACGATGATGCCGGGGCGGGGCGATTCGGCGATGCAGAATTCCGGTACAACATCGGACATAAGTCAGGGCTCCTTGCTGTTGAAGACGGTATGACATGTAGAGGCGATGTGCCAGGACGGTGTTCCGTTTCCGAGGAGTTATCGGCGACATCCTTTGTATACGGCACTCACAAGCAGTTCAGGTACTAGGAGTTTCCCTCGTTATGCAATCAAAACACACCGGATTGCATCGAGTTCGACGGCGCTGAACCCCGCAGCCTTGCGGACGATGGATCAGAGGCCTAGAATTGCCTCCCTGTCCATGGCGCCAAAGTCCACCAACCGCAAGATTCGATCAAACAAGTCTTCCTCCGTACGTACGCGGCGAGCCTCAGCCCCTCGGGCTACCACAGACCGGATTCCGAAAGGGGACTTCTTCGCCAAGGCGTTTTACGCGAGCCCCCACCCCATCGGCATTACGGAACTCAAGACCGGGCGTTGTCTGGAGATCAACGACGCCTGTTTGGAGATTTTCGGATTCCGCCGCGATGAAGTCATCGGCAAGACAACGTTGACGTTGGGGATCTGGCCCGATCCGGAGGAACGAGCCCGCTTCGTCGAGCGTGTGAGAACCCACGGACCGGTCAGGAACTTCGAGATCACGATGCGGGTCAAAGGCGGCACGCCGCGGCAGTTCCTCATTTCCACTGACGCGGTCGCCCTCGGAGGAAAGCCATGCCTCGTGACCATCGGCAACGACGTCACGGAGCGGAAAGCTGCGGAAGCCGCGCTGAGGGAAAGCGAGCAGCGATTCCGGGCCATCTACGATCAAACCTACGAATTCATCGGCCTACTCAATCCGGACGGCACGGTAATCGACGCCAACCAGACGGCCTTGGCCTTTCGGGGAGTCCGATTGGCCGAAGTCGTCGGAAAACCGTTTTGGGAAACACCCTGGTGGGACATTTCACCGGAACAGCAGTTCAAGTTGAAAACCGCCATCGCCGAAGCGGCGACAGGCCGATTTGCTCGCATCAAAGCCCAACACCGGGCGCTGGACGGCACGATCGAGGACATCGACGTGTCCCTCACCCCGATCACGGATCGGACCGGTCGGGTCACTCAAATCATCCCGGAGGGTCGCCGCATCACCTCTCTCACGCAGGCGCAAGCTCTATTACAGCAGGCGCATGAAGAACTGGAGAGCCGGGTGCAGGAACGGACCGCAGAACTGGAACATGCCAATCAGGCGTTGCGCAAGAGCGAGGCGCTGAACCGTGCATTTCTTGAAAACAGCGCGACGGTCGCCTGGATGAAAGACGCGGAAGGACGACATATCTATCTCAGCCCGAATTTCGAGCGGCGGTTCGGCATCAAGAGCGGCGACTGCCTGGGAAAAACCGATTTCGAGCTCTGGCCGAAGGACGTCGCGGAGGCCTTCCGGGCCAACGACCTGACCGTGCTGAAGAACCGCCGGGGGATCGAAGTCGAAGAGGAAGCCCGCAATCCCGACGGGAGCCGCTCCTGGTGGTTGAGTCACAAGTTTCCGTACCAAGATGCCGAAGGAAATTGGTTCGTCGGGGGGCTCGGCGTCGAGATCACGGCCCGGAAACAGGCGGAGGATGAGTTGCGGCATTCTGAAGCCTTCATCGCTTCGGTGGTGGACAACCTGCCGAACATGGTCTTCATCAAGGACGCCAAGACCCTTCGGTTTGTGCGCATGAACAAGGCCGGGGAACGGTTGCTGGGCTTCACTGAGCGGGACCTCGTCGGCAAGAACGACTACGATTTCTTTCCCAAAGACGAGGCCGATTTCTTCACGGCCAAAGACCGAGAAGTGCTGGTCGGGAGGCGGTTGTTGGATATCCCGGAGGAGCCGATCAAGACCCATGCTGGAATCGTCCGGTTTCTCCACACGAAGAAAATTCCGATCTTCGACCAGGAAGACCAACCGAAATTTCTCCTGGGGATCTCGGAAGACATCACCGAACACAAGCAGGCTGTCGAGCAACTGAAGGAGCGCGCCCGGCTTTCCGATTTCGCCGCGGAGGCGAGCCTGTGTCTCAACAAGAATGAACCGCTGAACCATTTGCTCCAGGAATGCGTGGAAGCGACCGTCAACCGGCTGGGAGCGGCGTTCGCGCGCATCTGGGTGCTGGGGCCAGGGGACCTCTGCAAGGACTGCCATAAGGCGGAGTGGTGCGTGGACCGGACACAATGCCTCCACCTCAAAGCCAGCGCCGGCTTGTCGACCAATCTCAACGGAGAATACCGCAGAGTTCCCATGGGAGCGCTGAAGATCGGCCGGATCGCACAAGGCGCCGGGCCGTTGTGCACCAACGACGTGGTTCACAGCGATCGCTTGCCGAAAAAGAGTGGATGAGAGAACACGGGTTACAGTCGTTTGCCGGATTCCCCCTCGTAGTGGAAGGCCGTGTATTCGGCGTGCTGGGACTTTTCGGACGGGCTCCTCTCTCCAACATCACCTTGCAAACCATCGAATCGGTCTGTCACGGTCTGGCGACCGCGATCGCCCGCAAGCAGGCGGAGGAGATACTCAGACAACAGCAGCAGGAGATGTTGCGTCAGCAGGACCAGCTTCGTGATTTGACGTCGAAACTTATCAAGGCACAAGAGAGCGAACGAAGGCGAATGGCTCGGGATCTCCACGACGACGTCAGCCAGCGTCTCGCGGCCTTGGTGCTCGATGTCGCCTCGCTCGAACAGCACCCTCCGCTCGCACCCGAGTCGGTCGCCCAAACCCTGGAACCGATTCGGGAGCGGCTGGAGGAGCTGTCGGACGACGTCCACAACTTGGCCTATCAACTCCACCCGTCACTGTTGGAGCATGCCGGTCTCCAACCGGCGGTCGAGGACCATGTTCGCCAAGTGACCAAGAGAACGAACATCCCGATTTTCCTCAAGATCCGCGACCTTCCTTCATCGATCCTGCTCGACCATGCGACCTGCCTTTTCCGCGTCTTGCAGGAGGGCCTGCAAAACGTCGTCAAGCACGCTCATGCGACGGAGGTCTCGGTCAAGCTGAGCGGCTCAGGCAAGGGGATCGGGCTGTCCGTGACCGACAACGGCAAAGGATTCGATCCGCAGGACAAGAGCGCTCACCAAAAAGGACTGGGGTTGAGCAGCATGCAGGAGCGCCTCCGGCTTCTTGACGGCTTCTGCCGGATCCATTCCAGGAAGGGTGACGGGACGAAGGTTTGTGTCTGGATTCCAACGAAGGAGGGTCGGCAATGACGCGGCCTCGCATTTTGATGGCGGACGACCATTCCCTCGTGCTGGCGGGAATCAGAAATCTCATCGAGATGGAATGCGAGGTGGTCGGCACGGTCGAGGATGGGCGGACCTTGATCGATGAGGCTCAGAAGCTGCGGCCCGACATCATCCTGTTGGATATTTCCATGCCGTTGCTCAATGGGTTGGATGCGGCCCGCCAGTTGGTCAAGCTGGTGCCGGAGAGTAAGTTGATCTTCTTGACCATGCATGCCACACCTACCTACGCAACGGAAGCCTTCAAGGCCGGCGCGTCCGGCTATCTGATCAAACGGTCTGCTTCATCCGAGCTGAAACAGGCCATTCAAGCCGTGATGAGGGGCCAGCACTATATGACTCCGCTCATTACGAAAGATGTCTTGGCCGCCACGCTTCACCACCCCGAGGAACACACGCGCAAGAGACCGGTCGCCACGCTCACACCCAGACAACGGGAAGTGCTGCAACTCATTGCAGAAGGGAAAGGCACGAAGGCAATCGCTTCCATTTTGAACATTTCCGTCAAGACCGTGGAATTTCACAAGTTTCGAATCATGGATGAGCTCGATCTCCATTCGACCGCCGAGTTGACGAGGTATGCCGTGGCCGAAGGTCTCGTGAGTTTATGAGAGGGGGTTGTTCCCCCGGTCCTGAGAAGGCGCATGTAGAGCCGGAACGTCGCATACAGCAGCGAATGGAATCACGCTGAGCATCATTGAATGCCGGTTCTTACCGCCAGTAGCATTTCTAAACGTTTCTAGTGGCTCGCCTAGTTCTCTTCTTTCTTGATTTCCCCTACGATCCGCCGCGTACATACTTGTATCCCCATCGAAGGAGGTGACGTATGGCGGTCGCGGACATGATCGATCACGTGCGAGCCGCACTGGAGCAACTCGGCACAGACTGTGCCCTAGAGGATGTTGCCGGTTTGTGTCCGGAATTAACTTGGAACCAGGTCTTTCTAGCAGTGGATTACTTGAGCCGGACGGGGCAGGTTCACGTAACGCTCGATTCAGGCAGAACATACCGGGTACTGGCTTGCCGGCCAAACCCACAGCAATCCTCGGTCTCCACAGGCGCTTGATGAATCTGTACCGGGCTTCTCAAAGGACGGCGACATCGCAGCTCCATCGACATTCTTCCTCTAGGCCCTTTGGTGGTTCAGACTGGGAAGATCCCTAGTCCTCACCCCAGGAGGCCTATGCTAGAAAAACGGGGCGCTGCCCGGAAGGGGTATAGCGGCAGCTAATGTGAAGTAACCTCTGGTTACTCAATCTGGAATTACGCACACCTTGCCACCGAAGCGAGAGGGTTCTATGGAAACCGCAACCGTCTCTGAAAACCGCAAGGGCGCAGGCCCCAAGACCTGCGCGCATTCCAGGCTCATTGATACGCTTCTGACAGCAGACGGCAAACGAACCGGAAAAGTCCGTTGCCTTGAATGCGGAACCATCTTCGACGACCCCCGCCTCCGTTCAAAGATCGAATCCAAATAGGCCCCTACTGTACACACTCCGCGTGACGCTTTTGCTCCCTGGTTCAGCGGGCAAGACCCGTCCTTACCCCACATCGACGTTTCCAAGCGCACCAGTCACTGCGAACAGCCAGAGTTGAGATCAACACTCTTTGCGGACGGGCATCCGGCAGAGAGGCCTGGAGTATCCGTGGCATTTTGCAGCAACGGATGGTTCCTCGATGGGGATAGACGCGCCATCGTCTCGCCCCTGATCATGAAGCTGTCTTAGAAACTCCAAAGAACTTCTTGAGTTTCCGAGAACCGTCGTTCTTTATCATTGGCATTTCCATTGCTCTCTCCGGAAATGACGACTGAAGAGGCGACGAGGTGCAGGATGGCGGTTGATACGGCTGCACAACGGGCGAAGAAGATCACCGTGAGCGTGATTAAGGCGGACATCGGTGGATGGGTCGGCCACTCGGCGATTCACCCGGCACTGATCGATCGGGCCAATGAATGCCTGTCGGCTGCGAAGACCGAGGGATTGCTGGTCGACCATCATGTCTCGGCCTGCGGCGATGATTTGCAGCTTATCATGACGCACCGGCAGGGCATCGATCATCGGGACATTCACCGATTGGCGTGGGACACGTTCGAGAGCGGGACGCAGCTGGCCAAAGACCTCCATCTCTACGGAGCAGGGCAGGATCTTCTGTCCGACGCCTTCAGCGGGAACGTCAGGGGCCAAGGGCCGGGATTGGCCGAGATGGAATTCGTCGAACGAAAGTCCGAGCCGATCCTGATCTTCATGGCCGATAAGACCTCCGCCGGTGCCTGGAATCTCCCGCTCTATAAGATGTTTGCCGATCCGTTCACGACGGCCGGGCTGGTGATCGCTCCGTCCATGCATCAAGGATTCCGGTTTGAAGTACAGGATATCCGTGAACACAAGAAGATTGCCTTCGATTGTCCGGAAGACTTGTACGACATGTTGATGTTCATCGGCTCTCCCGGCCGCTTTACGATCAAACAGGTTTACTCCCGGGCGGACGGCACGATCGCTGCCGTCACGTCGACGGAGCGGCTCTCGCTGATTGCGGGGAAGTACGTTGGCAAGGACGATCCCGTCATGGTCGTAAGGAGCCAGCAGAATTTTCCTGCCGTCGGGGAAGTACTGGACCCATTCCGCTATCCATGGATCATCGAAGGGTGGATGCGGGGCTCCCATTACGGGCCGCTCATGCCGGTGTCTGTCAAACAAGCGACCCCGACCCGCTTCGATGGGCCTCCCCGCGTCGCCTGTTTAGGCTTTCAGTTGGCAGACGGGAAGCTGATCGGACCCCGCGATATGTTCGACGACCCCTCCTATGATGAAGCCCGACGGGACGCGAACTGGATCGCGGATGTGCTCCGCCTGCACGGTCCCTTCGAACCGCACCGGTTGCCCCTTAGCGACATGGAGTACACGACGATGCCCGAGCTGATGGAGAAATTAGAAAGCCGATGGGCGAAGTTTTGAGATCGATCTTCACCCTAATTCACATGAAACAGGCCGCTGCACCCTTCGTCATCGCCCTGCTGATGGCGCGGCTGATCGCATTCGACTGTTCTCATCCCGTTCCTGCGGCCGCGGCGGTGGACATTCCGCCGGGAACCGTCTCGGAGAAGCAGCGGAACATCCTGAAGGACATCGTGGCGGCGTTCGACCAAGCGGAGTCAGCAGTGCAACATGCCAACGTCGATGCACTGATGCGGTTCTATGCGAAGGGATACAATTATCACGGCCTCAAGCGACCGGACGTGCGGCGTGTCTGGACGGAGGTGTTCGCGCACTACAGTCGGGTGGCCTCGAGGCACGTCTTCACGGAACTGACGGTGGTCACATCCGATCGTGAAATGGAAGCGTTCGTCACCTGTACAGGCGGGCTCTACGGAACCGAGAAGGAGACGGGAAAGGCCGTCACCATCGACAGCTGGGTGAATGAGGTACATTCCCTCGTCAAGGAACGTGAGGGATGGAAATTCCGGGGAAACGTGAGGGGTGCCGGATCGGTCGCTCCCCCGGCCAGCGCCCCGCATCATCCTCTCTTCTAGGAAGGGCCGATGCCGAAGCGCGTCGTCATCATTCAGGGTCATCCGGACGGGGAAACGCGTCACTTCGGCCATGCCTTGGCGGACGAATACGCCAAGGGGTGCGAAGACGGCGGTCATGAGGTGAGACGGGTCGAGGTGGCCCGGCTCGACTTTCCGATCCTGCGAAGGAAAGACGACTTTGAGAAAGGGTCGCCATCGGCATCGATCCAGGAGGCGCAAGATGCCATCACGTGGGCGGACCATCTGCTGATTATCTACCCTCTCTGGCTCGGGTCCATGCCGGCGCTCCTGAAGGCGTTTCTCGAACAGACGTTTCGTCCAGGTTTCGCCTTTGAGTATCAGAAATCCGGCGAGATGGCGAAAAAGCTACTCACAGGAAAGTCCGCCCGCATCGTCGTGACGATGGGCATGCCGGCATTCGTCTATCGCTGGATCTTCATGGCCCACAGCCTCAAGAGCCTCCGGCGCAACATCCTCAGTTTTTGCGGGATCGCGCCGATCCGTTCGACCATCATCGGGTCGATCGAGGGCATGAACGAGAAGCAGCGGATGGGATGGTTGGATGAGATGCGAGCGCTGGGGGAACTTGGAAGATAGATCGGCACTGAAGATAAATGGGGCCTTGTCACAGCCCTCCAGAGCGCACTTACAAATCCCGTTGAGGCGATCCTGTTCAGACGAATGAAAGGAAGTGAGGCGCAGGATGGAGGGTAAATCGTACGCCGGTTTCTTGCGAATGAAGCAGTTTGCTCCATGGATCATCGGAGTGATTCTTGCTGCTTCAAACGCTGGATGTGCGGCCTTGGTTGTCGGGGCGGCGGGGGGCGCGGCTGGCGCCGTGTACGTCATGGGCAAACTGACTGAAGAGCTGAGTTACGATGTACCGGCCGTTCATGAAGCGGCAGTGGCCGGAATGAAGGACCTTCAGCTAACACTCTCCGAAGATCGAGCCGATAAGCTGTCCGCCCATCTGGAATCGGAATTTGCCGATCGCGCGCATGTCTGGATTGATCTCGAATCGATCGCAGATTCTCGGACACGTATGATCGTTCGCGTGGGTCTTACAGGCGACGAAATCCGTTCCAAGAAGATCCTTGAGTCCACCAAGCAGCATCTTCCTCGACCCGGGAGTACTCCCGCTGTTTCCTCATAGGAAGCGCCCGCTCTAGCACGAGCCTCACCACAATGCCGCCCATCCCCCCGCTGCAAGGGGAGGACAGCAAATACGAAGCCGGTGCCTTCGAGTAAGTCCAATTAATGGTCGGCCGCGACGAGGCGTGTTCCCGCACCTGCCGGATCTGTTGACTCAGACGAGTTGAGCTGGCTCAGTACTGAGATCGAGCAGCTCCGCAGTTGATTCCACGTTCTCGGATACAGTCTCGATCCCATAGCGTTCCCGCCGGATCTCACTGCCGGTTCTGCTTCGATGCACCAGCTCGTCCGTATCGAGATCATACTCCGGAATCTCCGCACTCTCCCATCGCTGCACGAAATAGTGGGCATAGAGCGTATACAAGCCGTGGTCCTTGCGGTTGTGCCGCAGCACATATTCCGGCATCGTCCGGACGTCCAGATCGGCAGGATAATGCTGGAGCCAAAGGTAATCCCCGAGGATCACCATCTTCATCAACGGAGGATCCGCATAGAACTTCAGCTTGACAGCTTTTCCCATGGCCTTCAGCCGTTTGAGGAGCTCGATACTCTGCCGGACTTCGTCCCGAAATCGTTCGAGCGTGAACTCAGGATGGTTGATCGCTTGGATCCGCGCGCTCGCCTCCTGACTATAGGGATTCACCAGCATGATTCTGGCTCCGAGGCACTTGTCGAGCACCGACGACAGGCCTCCGACTTGATCCACAAAGGTGCTGTGGCCGCTTGACCCGATGATCGAGATAGTCCGGCCTGCGCCTTGCTCCTCTTTGAGCTGCGTGATGCGTCGTTGGGCCCCGCGCGTGCGGCGGGGGAAGAACGAGACCAGGCCGGCCCCGTTCGCTGCGGCGGCGAGCGATCGGTCACGGATACTGCGACGGATGAAGTTAAGGCCGGCGATGAGCAGAATCGCCACCGTCATCTCCACGGCCATGATCGAGAGTTTGTCGCCTTCGACGCGGGCCCAGAACGCGAGGAATTGCTTGGCGCCGGCCGGAAGCAAAAAGGCGATGCCTGCACTCAAGGCGACGACAACGATGTGATAGAGACTCCCTGCGGCATTACGCAGGAAGGTCCGAATTGTGGAACGAAATTCATGAAACAATGAAACACCTCTTGAAATGGTTTGACACTATCCCCGCGATTTAGGCGGGGCTGGTCTTGCGAGCGATGAGTGGTAACGCACGGGCGATTTGCCCGACGGTATGATCAGCGGCTGCGCGGGAATACAACAATCGCGTAAGCGCCTCGATACCTCGGGAGACTGCAGCCCCCGAGCACAGGAGGACTTACGCGATCACAGGCACCCTAACACGAATCGGGGGACAGCGCAACCTGCCGCACGATGAATGCGTACCTGCGCCGTTCGGATTTTAGTATTCCAGTTTGGACGGCTCCCGATGAAACTCTGCGATCTGCGGGTGCACCAGATCGGCAAAGTCTTTGTAGCGCATCTTAATGGCGCCCACGTGGCTGCCCGCATCGAAGACGATCTCTTCGTCATGCGTGAGCGTGGAATCCACGTACACCGGTGTGCCATACAGATTGCCGAACGGCGGCATGGAACCGATCTCGCAATCCGGAAACAGTACCGCCATTTCGTCTTCCGTAGCCAGCCTGACATGCGGATACTCCAGCACATCGATCAGCCGGCGGAAATCGACTTTCCAGTTTGCGGGAAGCACCGTCATGACATACCGTCCGTCGGCCTTGACGACGACCACCTTCGCGAAGGTGTCGGCCGGAACATGAAGACTGTTGGCCGCCTCCCGCGCCGTATAGGCCAGCGAGTGGGGAATGACTTGGTAGGGAATCTGGTGACTGTCGAGATAGCTCTGGAGCCGTTTAAGGACGATCATGGGAACCTCCCATCGTTGGCAGGTGGAAATCGGCTGCACATCTGATCTTCAGGCTCGCAAAGGCAATGCCGCGACGATGCGCGCCAGTCTGCAAGAAAAGACGATGTTCGGTCGAGACTTAGATCAGTTGCTCGGTACCATTAGGCGCAAAGACCGATCGATCGGGGGCAGAATGCAACAGAGGAGTCTTAGAGATTGTCGTGAATCGCTACGTGCGGCCGTTACGCGAAGCGCTCCCGGCCATGCGGAGCCGAGAGATCCTGGACAGGCCCGACCGGTACAATCCGGGTCGGATTGATATCGTCATGCGTCACGTAATAGTGGCGCTTGATATGGTCGAAGTTGACAGTCTCGGGGATACCGTCGGTCTGGTAGAGGTCTTTCAAATAGCCGAAGAGATTCGGATAGTCGGCGATCCGCCGGACGTTGCACTTGAAGTGGCCATGGTAGACGGCATCGAACCGGACCAATGTGACGAACAACCGCCAATCGCTCTCGACGAACCGAGTCCCGAAGAGATAGCGTTGTGCCGCCAGCCGCTTCTCCAGTTGATCGAGAGCGTCGAAGAGCCGGCGCACCGCTTTCTCATAAACGGACTGGGACGTGGCGAAGCCCGCCCGATAGACCCCGTCGTTCACGTTCTCGTAGAGAAAGTCGTTCAGTTCATCGATCTCCTTGTGCAGATCCGCCGGATAGAGATCAAGCCGGCTGTCCGTGAACCGATCGAATTCGCGGTTGAACATACGCATGAGGTCGTCGTCAGAATTGGTCACGATGCGTCTGGTTCGCTTGTCCCAGAGGACCGGCACGGTCACGCGCCCGCGATAGGTGGGATCGCTGGCCCGATAGGCTTCGCTTAAAAAGCGGAATCCATTGATCGGATCGAGTGTGTGCCCGGGGCCTTCGTGAAAGGCCCACCCGCCCTCGTCGCGGATCGGGTCCACCACCGTCATCCCGACCAGCGCTTCGAGCTTCTTGAGTTTGCGGACGATAATTGTCCGGTGAGCCCAGGGGCAGGCCCATGACACGTACAGGTGGTACCGGCCGGCTTCGGCCGGGAAACCTGAGCTGCCGTCGGCCATGACCCACTGACGGAAGGCGTCCGGCTGCCGCGTGAACTCGCCCGCCGCCGACTGTTCATCCGGAAACTGCGCCTGGATCATGGTCTCTCCCTTTCCTGTTCCCGCAGTATCTCACAGACACCCTCAAGCTTGCGCTCGGTTTTCTTCTCCACTGTTGCATTTCACCCCGTTGCCCCTTTCCAGGTCGGGGCAAAAGGCCACGAACCCCCCTGAACTCCAGGGAAATGCGTGACCTTTCCGAGGCATGCCCCGTGCTGGAGCCAATAAGCGAAAGGGTGTGCCCGATGAAGACCGTCACAGGGCTCGATAGCCGGAAAACGATTCGTCCGAGATCACCGTTCGCAGATCGATGGATGATCCGATACTTGATCATCTGTGTGGCAGCCCTGGGCCTCACGGCCTGCGGGAACCAGACTGAACAACCTCCGGTCGCCGGTAAGGAACCGGGATCGGCTCAGACGGGTGTGCTGCGTCTGACGTCGGAAGAGATCAAGCGAACGGCGCTGGAAGTCGCGCCAGTTTCTCGAGGAGGGTTTGTCTCGCACCGGGAATTTCCCGCAACCGTCCAACCGAATGAAAACGAACTGGCGGAAGTCACGACCTTGATCCGGGGCCGCGTGGTGAAGGTGCATGTCGACGTCGGGACAGACGTCAAGAAAGACACCTTGCTGGCCATGCTCCACAGCACGGACCTCGGTCTGGCGCAAGGCGCCTACCTCAAGGCCGCCGCGCGGCTGCATGAAGCCGAGTTGGTGTATGAACGAGCCAGGGACCTCCATCAACACAAGGCGGTCAGTCTGGCCGAACTGCAACGGCGGGAGGCGGAGCTGAAGACGGCCCGCGCCGAGGCCCGGGAATCGCAGAACCGCCTGGAGCTGCTCGGCGTGCCGCCATCCGAAATCGACCGGCTGAACCGAGAACACACGATCAAGGCCGACGTGCCGCTCCGTGCGCCGTTCGACGGCCGCGTCATCATGCGCAACATCACGCGGGGAGAGGTCGTCGAGACGCAGCAAAAGCTGTTCACCGTCGCAGACCTCTCGGACGTCTGGGTCGTCGGAAACGTACCGGAAAAAGACGTGCACTTCATCAGGAAGGATCAGAAGATCGAGGTCATCGCATCGGCCTATCCCCACGCTCTTTTCCCCGGCACGATCACGTATGTCGGAGACGTTCTGGATCCCGCCACGCGCACGATGCGTTTGCGCGTCACCGTTCCCAATGTCGATCGCTTGTTGAAGCCGGAAATGTTCGCCACCGTCCGGGTATATGGAGCACCGAGCGATGAATCGCTGACCGTGCCGCTCGCCGCCGTGCAGAACGGCTCCGCCGGCAAGGTCCTGTTCGTCCGGCGGACGCCGGACGAATTCGAGATCAGGACGGTGACGTTGGGGAAGGAACAGGGCGAAGTCGTCACGGTGCTGAGCGGAGTCAAAGAAGGCGAGGAGGTTGTGACGAAGGGCTCCTTCATCCTGAAGTCCGAGATGGAACGGCACAAGATCGAGCCGGCACCATGATCGCCACGCTGCTCGAATTCTCGCTTCGCCAGCGGATTCTGGTCCTGGGCTTGGCCTGCCTGCTTGCGGGGATGGGCCTCTGGTCTTTTCAATCGATTCCTATAGATGCCTACCCCGACGTCACAAACATTCAAGTGCAGGTGCTGACGGAGGCGCCGGGCCTGTCGCCGGTCGAGGTGGAGCGCTTCATCACCTATCCGCTGGAACTCCAGATGACCGGATTGCCGAGGCTCACCGAGATCCGGTCTCTCTCGAAGTTCGCACTCTCCCAAATTACGGTCGTGTTCAACGACGACGTCGATATCTATTTCGCCCGCCAGTTGGTCCTCGAGCGGATGATGGCGGCCAAGGAGCGTCTTCCGAAAGGACTTGAGCCGGTCATGGCGCCCGTCAGCACCGGGCTCGGGGAAGTCTACCAGTATTACCTGGAAGGGGCGCATGGGAAGGAGTACGACCCAAAGGTCATCGAAGCCGAGCTGACAGACCAGAGGACGCTGCAGGACTGGGTGCTGCGGCCACTGCTCAAAAGCGTGCCGGGCGTGATCGACGTGAACGGAATGGGCGGCTTCGTCAAGCAGTATCAAGTGCTGGTCGATCCGGCCAAGCTGCGCAAGTACGAGCTGACGCTGCACGAAGTCTATGACGCGGTGGCGAAGAACAACGCCAACGCCGGCGGCAACGTCCTGGAGCGTCATGCCGAACGGGCGATCGTGCGTGGCCTCGGCCTGATCAAAGCCGTCGGCGACATCGAATCCATCATCGTAAAGGAATCGGGCGGGACGCCGGTCTTCGTGCGGGACGTCGCAGAGGTCCGCATCGGCCATGCGGTCCGGCATGGAGCGGTCGTGCTCAACGGCGAGCGGGAGGTGGTGGCCGGCACCGTGCTGATGCTTCGTGGAGGCAATGCCCGTGAAGTCGTCCGGGCCGTCAAGGCCAAGGTGGAAAACCTGCATCAGGACCACCTGCTCCCGGCAGGGACCAAGCTGGTCGCCTTTTACGACCGCATCGAGTTGGTCAACGCTGCGATCCAGACGGTGCGGGATGCATTGATCGAAGGCATTGTGCTGGTCGTCTTCGTGTTTTTCTTCTTTCTCGGACATGTCCGCAGCGCCGTCGTCGTGACGGCAACCTTGATCGTGACCCCGCTGGTGACGTTCATCGTCATGGAAAAGTTCGGACTCTCGGCCAATCTGATGACCCTTGGCGGCCTCGCGATCGCGATCGGCGAAATTGCCGACGGGTCGCTGGTCGTCGTCGAGAACGTTTATCGCCATCTCGCACAACACAACGGCGCGGCGGCGCACGGGAAGCTCGACGTGATTCTCAAGGCTACGAAAGAAGTGGGCCGTCCGATCCTTTTCGGGATTCTGATCATCAGCGTCGTATTTCTTCCGCTGATGACACTGCACGGCATGGAAGGAAAGATGTTCGCGCCGCTCGCCTATACGCTCGTAATCGCCCTGCTGTCTTCGGTGGTCGTCACGCTGACCCTCTCGCCGGTGCTGGCCTCGCTGTTCCTGCGCGGGGATCATCCCGAAGAAACGCGCCTGACCCTGTGGATGAAACAGCGCTATCTGCCGGTGCTCCGGTGGACCCTTCGGCATCGCGCGGGCGTCCTGTCTGGATCGGCGGTCATGGTCCTGATCAGTCTGGTTCTCGTCCCGTTTATCGGACGGGAATTCATCCCGATCCTCGAAGAGGGCGCCCTGACGCCGCAAGTCGTCCGGCTTCCCAGCGTCTCGTTGCCGGAATCCATCGAGATGGAGAAGCAGACGCACAAAGCGATGCTGGAATTTCCCGAAGTAACGATGGCGGTCAGCAAGATCGGCAGGCCGGACATCGCCTTCGGGCCTGAGGAGCCGAACGAAAGCGACCCGATCGTATCCCTGGCCGACCGCGGCACGTGGAGAACGGCGGCGACGCAATCCGGCTTGACCGATGCGATCCGCAGGAAACTGGCCGAGATTCCCGGTATTTCCGTGTTGATGAGCCAGCCGATCCAGGAGCGGGTGGACGAATTGATATCCGGAATCCGGACGCAATGCGCCATCAAGCTGTTCGGGAACGATCTCGACGTGCTGAGCCGGAAAGCGGAGGAGATCGCCGGCCTGATGCAGAGCATTGAAGGGGTGAAGGACGTCAAAGTGGAGCAGATCGCCGGCCAACCCTATCTCACCGTGGACATCGATCGGCAGAAGATCGCCCGGTACGGAATCAACGTGGCCGACGTGCAGGAAATCATCACCACCGCCATCGGCGGGAAGCCGGCCACGCAGGTCTACGAAGGAGAACGCCGGTTTCAATTAATCCTCCGCTTTCCGGAACCGCAGCGCAACAGCATCGCCGCGATCGGGGACATTCGGGTCCAGTCGGCTTCCGGGGCCCTGATCCCGATGAGCGAGCTGGGGACGATCGAGATGCGGGAAGGTCCGCTCCGGATCAGCCGCGAGCAGGTTCAGCGCAGGATCTACATCGGCTTCAACGTCGTCGGTCGGGACATCGGCGGCGTCGTCGACGAAGGGCGGAAGAAACTGGCGGCCCAGATTCGTCTGCCCGAAGGCTATAGCGTGACATGGGGTGGGGCGTTCGAAAATATGGAACGGGCCAATGCCCGGTTGATGCTTGTCGTGCCGATCACGCTGGGGCTGGTCTTCTTCCTTCTTTTTTGGGCCTTTCATTCACTACGATACGCGACCTTGATCATCCTCAATCTGCCGTTTGCCCTGATCGGCGGGTTTGTATCCCTCTGGCTCAGCGGGCAATACTTGAGTGTGCCGGCCTCTATCGGCTTCATCGAGCTGTTCGGACTGGCCGTCGGCAACGGGATCGTGCTGGTCTCTTATATCAACCAACTGCGCCACGAGGGGAAGCAGACAGACGAAGCCATCGTGACCGGGTGCAGCCTGCGGCTGCGTCCCGTCGTGATGACGATGATGACGACGTTGCTCGGACTGCTCCCATTGGCTCTCGCGCAGGGCATCGGCGCGGAAGTGCAACGGCCGCTGGCGACGGTGGTGATAGGCGGCCTGTTCAGCTCGACGGCGTTGACCCTTGTCGTCCTCCCGGCGCTCTATCACCGGTTTGCCGAGCGAGAAACTGGGAAGGAGCATGCGCCTGAATGGGTCTAACTGGGAGATGGCCTATCGCGGAGGCGGATTGCTCGACCGGGTCAGCTCCGCGCATGCGATGACCGCGCTCTGGTCGATCTTCATGATGAATATCGGCTTGATGGGGATCATCTACCGGGCCGACAAGCGCTACATGCTGATCGAACCGGAAGCCTCTTGATGATCGTCGCATACGTGCTCGGCTTGTGGCTGTTGTTCAAGTAGGGAACCGCATGGTCATGGAACCTCGAATCGAGCGCCGTGCGACGGCCTGGCATACGATGACGCCGGAGGCTGTAGCCGCGGCACTCACCACCGATCTTTCGCGGGGGTTGGACGGAAGCGACGCGGCGCTGCGCCAAGTCCGCGACGGATTCAACGAACTGCCGGAAGCTCCTCCGCCTTCTCTCCTCAAACTGTTCGCCTCCCAGTTCACCAGCGTGATCGTCTGGGTGCTGATCGGGGCTGCAGTCGTTTCCGGCCTGTTAGGAGACTGGTTGGACACCGCGGCGATCCTCGCCATCGTGCTCATCAACGGGCTCCTTGGGTTCATCCAGGAGTTCCGGGCCGAGCGCTCGCTTGCAGCGCTCAGAAAAATGTCCGTCGCAATGGCGCGCGTCGTTCGTGGCGGCATCCTCCAGTCGATTCCCGCGCGCGAACTCGTGAGTGGGGATCTCATTCTGCTCGAGTCCGGGGATCGGATTCCTGCCGATGCGCGCCTGAGCTATACCGCGGCGTTTCAGACGCAGGAAGCCTCCCTGACCGGCGAATCGACTCCCATCCGCAAAGATGCGCAGACGGTGACGGACGAGAGCGTGCTGGTGGCGGATCGCGCCGACATGGTGTTTATGGGAACCGCGGCCGTGTCGGGGAAAGCGCAGGCGGTGGTCGTGGCCACGGGGAGACGGACCGAGCTCGGCAGGATCGCCGGCATGATCCAGCAGGCGACGGAAGCGGAACGGGTCGAGACGCCGCTGCAACGCCGGTTGGAGCGATTTGGCTACCAACTGCTGTGGTTGGCGCTGGCCGTGGTCGCCGTTGTGTTCGGACTCGGTTATTGGCGGGGAGAGCCGCTGCTGACCATGTTTCTCACCTCGGTGAGTCTGGCGGTGGCGGCGGTCCCGGAAGGACTCCCCGCCGTCGTCACGATTACGTTGGCCTTGGGCGTCACCCGCATGGTGAAACGCCATGCTCTTATTCGGAAACTCCCGGCGGTGGAAACGCTCGGCTCGGCGACGGTGATCTGCACCGACAAGACCGGCACGCTGACGAAGAACGAAATGACGGTGACGAAACTCTTCGCCGGTGACGCGGTCTTCGAGGTGACTGGCGAAGGCTACGCACCGATGGGAACGATACGAGAACACAGTGGTGAGTTAAGAGTGCTGAGTCCTGAGATTGGCGGAAAAGGAAACGGACCTCCCTCCGATCACTCAGCACTACTTCCCGGCCTGCACCATCTCCTTGAGGCCTCCGTGCTCTGCAACGGCGCAACGCTACGAGAACAGGACGGCACCTGGCAGGTGATCGGCGATCCGACGGAAGGGGCCTTGCTGGTCACAGCGGCCAAAGCAGGATTGCTCAAACCGGATCTGGAACGGGCCGCGCCGCTTGAGGAAGAGATCCCCTTCGATGCCGAGCGCAAGATGATGACGGTTATCCGCCGGACGGCTGAAGGGCACATGGCCTATGTGAAAGGCGCGCCGGACGTGCTCCTGAGCCGTTGCACCCGGCGCTTGGCCGCTGACGGAACGATCGAGCCGTTGAGCGAGCCATCCCGGTCAACCGTTCTGGAGGCCAACGGATCCTTCGCCCAACAAGCCCTCCGTGTGTTGGCGGTGGCATACCGGCCTCTCGATGAAAAGCCGTCACGGCTCGACACCGAAATGGTGGAGCGAGATCTGGTGTTCCTCGGCCTGTTCGCCATGAAAGATCCGCTACGGCCTGAGGCGGTCGCAGCAGTCCATGTGTGCAAGGAGGCGGGGATCAAGACCGCCATGATCACCGGCGACCACAAGGAGACGGCGTTGGCAATCGCGCGGGAACTTGGGCTCTATAATGGCAACGGTTCCGCCCTGTCCGGAAGCGATCTCAACAACATCACCGACGAACAGTTGGCTCAGCTTGTCGAGCGAGTCACGATCTACGCTCGGGTCTCCGCCGAGCACAAGCTGCGCATCGTACAAGCCTGGAAACGCCGCGGGGCGGTGGTGGCGATGACGGGAGACGGCGTGAACGATGCGCCGGCGATCAAGGCCGCGGACATCGGGGTTGCCATGGGGATCGCCGGAACGGACGTGACGAAAGAAGCCTCCGATATGGTGGTGACGGACGACAACTTCGCTTCGATCGCCGCCGCGGTGGAAGAGGGGCGTGCGGTCTTCGACAACATCCGGAAGACCGTACACTTTCTTCTCTCGTGCAACGTGAGTGAAGTGCTGGTGATGCTGTTTGCGACGTTGCTGGGCTTACCGCTACCGCTCCTGCCGATTCAGATCCTCTGGATGAATCTCGTCACCGACGGTATCCCGGCACTGGCGCTGGCCGTGGATCCCAAGGCGCCGGATCTCATGAGACGTCCGCCCCGCCGGCCTGGCGCGCGGTTGCTCGACGGAGGGAGACTCCTGGCCATCGGCGGCGAGGGATTGATGCTGGCCGTTATCGCGCTGGGCGCGTTCAGTTACAGCCTGTACGGACTGCATCAGGACATCGAGCAGGGGAGGACGGTGGCTTTTACCGTGATGGTCGCGGCCCAGCTCGTCCATGCCTTCAACTGCCGCAACGAACGGTTGTCGCTGTTTCAGCTCGGGGTCGGGACGAATCACATGTTGGTCTGGGCGTTTCTGGCATCTTTGGCCGTGCAAGTGGCCGTGCTGACCTTTCCAGCTGCTGCACCGATCTTCAAGGTCGTCTCCCTCCCGCTCGAGGATTGGGCGGTGATGGGGGTCGCGGCCGTTCTGCCGTTTGCGATCATGGAGCTGATGAAGTTGGTGCGGCGACGATGACCCGGTCCCTTATTCGTAGTGTAGCGCCTCGATCGGATTGAGCTTCGAGGCCTTGTTGGCCGGGTAGAGGCCAAAGAAAATCCCGACCATTACGGAGAACATAAATGCCGCAGCGACGGCTTGGGGTGAGATGATCGTCGGCCATCCGACCATGGTCGTGAGCAGTCTCGCCCCGCCGATGCCCGCCGCCACCCCAAGCGCCCCGCCGAGAATGGTCATGATGACCGCTTCAATCAGAAATTGCAGCAGGATGTGACGCCGCTTGGCCCCGACCGCCATGCGCAGGCCGATCTCTCTCGTCCGTTCCGTGACGGACACCAATAAAATGTTCATGATCCCGATGCCGCCGACGATCAGCGAAATGGAGGCGATGCTCATCAGCATGAACATCATGGTCCGGCTCGTGCCGGCCATGGTTTTGGCGATGTCTTCCATGGTCCGGATCGTAAAATCGTCTTCTTCTGACGCGTACAGATGATGTTTGGTCCGCAACAGATCCTTGATGTCGTCGACTACGGCGGGAATTTCGTGTCTCGTGGTGGTCGCGACCAGGATGATCCCGACCGTCCCCAGGAACTTGGTGCCCAACACTTTGCGTTCTGCGGTCGAGAAGGGGATAACGACCAGATCGTCCTGATCCTGACCTGTGATCGACTGGCCTTTGGACGCCAGGGTGCCGATGACCCGCAGCGGCACGTTGCGAATGCGGATTTGAGTACCGATGACCTCTTCGCCAGGTCCATAGAGGTTCTGGACCACGGTCTTGCCCAGGACGGCGACTTTCGCCGCGGACTCCTCGTCCGCTTGAGTGAAGAAGTTCCCGTCGGCGATCGGCCAATTCCGGACCTCGGGGAACTCCGGCGACGTGCCGAGGACGATGGTGCTCCAGTTCCTGTTCTCCTGGATCACCTGGAGGACGGAACGGTTGGCGTACATGACCATCGTCACGCCGCCGATTTTCTTTTCGATGTCACGCGCGTCGTCGACGGTGAGGGTCGAAACACTGCCCAATCCGCCGCGCACGCCGCTTACAGTCGTGGCGCCTGGAATAATGATGAGCACGTTGGTGCCGAGACTGGCGATCTCCGATTGCACCGAGGCCGTCGCGCCCTGGCCGAGGCTCACCATGGCCACGACGGCGCCGATCCCGATGACAATGCCGAGCATGGTAAGACCTGCGCGCAACGGGTTGCGGCGCAGCACGCGGAGGGCGGAGAGGAGCGTGAGCCAGAGAAAAGACATGGTTAACTAGACAAACCGTTGTTATCTCATTCCACGGCCCGGTTCGAATCCCGGGGGTAATTTTTTCTGGGACTGTTCGTCAGGAGTCTCGATGCCGACGATGACCCGATCCCCCTCTTTCAGTATGCCGTCGACGATCTCCGTGGAGAGAGAATCGGCAATGCCGGTGGCGACGTCCACCTGCCGCGGCCGGTCGCTCTGATCGAGCATCCAGACCCGTGTCACCTTCTTGTCGACCGGCACGTTCGGCATCCGGAACCGCAACGCGCCGTTCGGGACCCGCAGGGGATCTTCCTTCTGCGCCGTGATGATCGTAACGTTGGCCGTCATGCCCGGTTTCAGCTTGAGCTCGCGGTTGTCGACGGTGATCACGACGTCGTAGGTCACGACGTTCTGGATGCTGATCGGGGCATTCCGGACTTGCGTGACCGTCCCCACGAAGAACTGCTTGGGATAGGCGTCCACCCGGAAGTTGGCGGACTTGCCTTCTGCCACGCCGCCGATGTCGGACTCGCTGACGTTGGCATTCACCTGCATCCGCGTCAGGTCTTGCGCAATCACAAACAACGTCGGGGTTTGAAAACTGGCGACGACGGTTTGGCCGACGTCGATGTTGCGGGAGACGACGATGCCGTTGACCGGCGAGTAGATCGTGCTGTAACCCAGGTCCAGCTCGGCCGACGCCAGCGTGGCCTCCGCCTGATCGACTTGCGCTTGAGTCACGTCGATATGGGCCAGGGCATCGCGATAGTTGGTCTCGGCCAGGTCGAGATCAGCCTGCGGGACGAATCCCTGCTTTCTGAGCACGGACATCCGGTCCCGCTCCCGCTTGCGCTGCACGGCCATGTTCTTGGCTTTGGCCAGATTCCCTTTGGCGCTCTTGAGCGCCGCGCGGGCCTGGCTCACACGGGCCTTGAACGGCTGCTGGTCGATCTGCGCCAAGACCTGCCCCTGGGTCACGACTGAATTGTAATCCGCAGAGAGCTTCGCGATCTTGCCGGATACCTGACTGCCGACCTGCACGGAGATCACGGGATTGACGGTGCCGGTCGCGGTCACGATCGACGTGATGGGCCCGTGATCGACCAACGCAGTCTTGTACTGGACCGGGGGCGGTCCGCCGTTCCACCAGTACAAAACCGTGACTACTGTTATCAGCGCCAATCCTCCGGCCGCGGCGATACGGCCCCGGCGCGGCGACTTCCAGCGAGGTCGGCGCGGGTCGATACTGATGGTCAGATCCTGCCCCGCTTCCTGAACACGGCGCGCGAGGGGCGGCGTACTCCCGCTCGGGATGATCTCGGTCTCGGGCACATGCCTGGTCTGATCGTGAGGATCGATCGTCATGTCGGCCTCGTCTCCGGACGCCACAGCCAGGGCATCCGGTTTCCGAACCTCCGCGACACGACTTTACGGGCTTCCTCGGCCGACAGGAGCAGCAGGGCGCCGAGGGCCAATGGGCCGAAGATCCACGGATTCAGTGAACTTGTCCCGAAGATGGCATGCCCAACCGACGTATAGGAGATCAGCCCCATCATGCCGAGTTCGACGGCGATGCCCCAGAGAATCAGCGGGTTGCTGAACCAACCGAGCGCACGCACAGAGAGCCTATCAGAGCGGCAGGCAAACACGTTGGCAACCTGTGCCAGGACGATGCCGGCCAAGGTCACGGTCGTCGCCTCCCTATATAATGGGGAAGACCAATCCAGGTGCGTCCCCCAGGTCCAGCCGTCGGCGAAGAGATAGAGGAAAAACCCACCCATCGCCACTGCCGCTTCGATCAAGCCGAGATAGAGATAGGACCGCAGCAACAAGGAACGGCTCAAGAGCCGCTCGCTTCTCGGGCGTGGAGGGAGATTCATGACTTCGGCATGGGGCCGCTCGGTGCCAAGACCGAGAGCCGGAATCATGTCGGTCCCGAGATCGACCGCCAAGACTTGCGGAATCGTGAGCGCAAGCGGCAGCCCGAGAAAGCCGTACCCCAGAAACGGTACGATTTCGGGGACGTTGCTCGCCAGGATATACGAGGTGAATTTGCGGATGTTGTCGTAGACCGTGCGCCCTTCCTCGATCGCGTTTACGATGGTGGAGAAATTGTCGTCGAGCAGGATGATGTCGGCAGTCTCCTTGGCGACATCGGTTCCTGCGATCCCCATGGCCACGCCGATGTCGGCTTTCTTGAGCGCCGGCGCATCGTTCACGCCGTCGCCGGTCACCGCGACGACGTCGCCCATTTCCTTCAGCGTGGAGACCACTCGCATCTTGTGGCGTGGAGCCATGCGGGCAAAGATAGGATCCGGTTCGCCGGACCGAGACGGGATCAGCAATCGCTGCAGATGATCGTCGCTCATCCGGTCCAGCTGAGCCCCTTCGATGACGGGAACGAGGTCGCCAAGTCCCTTTGTCTCTCGGTCCGGTACGAGGCCAATCTTGCGCGCGAGGGCAAGGGCGGTCAGGGGATGGTCACCGGTGATCATGACCACCCGGACCCCGGCGTTGCGACACTTGGCGACAGCCTCCGGTACCTCGCGATGCGGCGGGTCCATCATGGCGACCAGTCCAAGAAACATCAGGTCGGTCTCGACGGTTTCCACCTCGATGTGCGTAGGCTGGTGGGCGACGACCCGCATCGCTACGGCAAGTACGCGATAGGCCTGCTCCGCAAAGGACCGGCTCTGGTCCAAGATACGAACGCGCTCATCGGCGGTTATCGGGACAGCCTCTCCATGAACCATGGCGTTGGTGCAATAGGGAAGCATAGATTCCGGAGCGCCTTTCGTGAAGGCGAGCAGTCGGCCTTCCGACCAGTGGAGTGTGCTCATCCGTTTCCGGTCAGCATCGAAGGCCAATTCCCCCATCCGTCGTAACGGAGGCCGGTGAGCGAGACCGTGTTCGACGGCGAACTCCAACAGCGCCACTTCGGTGGGATCGCCGGTCACGGTGAAACGGCCGTCGGGCCGCCGCACGCGCTTCGCATTGTGGCAATGGAGCAGGGCGTCGAAGAACGGCTGCCACCGCTCCGCCTCTGCCGCCACGACCGAGCGGCCCCCGGTTACGAAGCCGCCTTCGCGCGATTCGATTTCCAGCCCGTCGATGAAGAAGCGATCCACCTTCATCCGATTTTCGGTCAACGTACCGGTCTTGTCGGTACAGATCACCGTCGTGCAGCCGAGCGTTTCGACGGAAGGAAGGTGCTTGACCAGTGCCTTGCGTCTCGCCATGCGCTGGCTGCTCATGGCGAGCGCCAGGGTAACTGTCGGCAGGAGTCCTTCCGGCACGTTCGCCACGATGATGCCGATGCCGAAGATCGCGCTGATCCAGAAGCCGAGTCCCGTCCAGAGTCCGATCCCGAAAAAGACAGCGCCCATGGCCAGTGAAATTGCGGCGACGACACGGGTGACCTTGACGATCTCTTTCTGGAGCGGACTCAAGCCCGTTTCGGCGGCGGTGGCGAGGTTCGCGATCTTGCCGAATTCGGTCCTCATGCCGACGGCGAATACCAGGGCGCGACCGTGGCCCGAAAGGATCGTCGTGCCGGCGAAGACGAGATTCGGGAGATCGAGCCAATGTCCGTCGTGCGCGATCTCCGCCGTTCGCCGTTTCGGTTTCGACTCTCCGGTGAGCGCCGAATTGTCGACCCGCATCCCGCTCGCGTCGATGAGGCGCGCATCGGCGGGAACGCGCTCTCCTTCTTCCAGAATCAGCAGGTCTCCCGGTACGATCTCGCGCCTGGCCACCTCGACCTGTTGTCCACCTCTCATGACCCAGGACTTGTCAGGCAGGAGCAGGTGGAGCGCCTGGACGGCCCGCTCCGCCTTGTACTCCTGGAGGAAGGCGAAGACGGCGTTGATTAGGATCACCCCAACGATCGCCCATCCCAATGTGCCCATGCCCTCGCCAGGTTTCATCAATTCTGCCGCGAACGACAGGCCGGCGGCGATCCAGAGCAGAACGGCCAGGAAGTGGGTGAAGTGGTGGGCCAGGCCGCGGAACACAGAGTACCGGTCCGGCTCGACCAGCACGTTCGGGCCGAATTCCACCAGCCTGCGCCGGGCTTCATCGTCCGTCAGGCCGCCGCCGCCGGTCTCCAGCCGCTTCAGCGCATCCTCGGCCGACAGCCGGTAGATGTCGTGGAAGCGAAACTCAGCCACGCACGCCTCTCACGATGAGGATCGAGCAGGGGGCATACTTGAGCAGCGCTTCCGACACGCTCCCCAGATAGAGCCGATCTTGGCGCGACAGGCCCCGCGACCCGACGACGAGCAGATCGCTGCCTTCTTCGGCGGCCAGCGTGAGGATCGAGTCGATGACGTGGTTCAAGCGCACTTCGGTCGTCACGGTGTATCCCTCGCTGATGAACTGCTCCCGAACGGCCGTCACGACGGCGTTGGCCCGTTCGAGCACCGGCCGCTTCAGATCCTCGAGCTGACGGTCGGACAGATAGCGGGATGCCAGATCGGTCACCGGCGTTTCCGCGGAGGTGCAGATCGTGACGGTGGCCGATTCCTGGAGCAGACCGGACCGCAGAAACCTCGCCGCCGCATCGGAATATTTCGACCCGTCGACGGCGAGCAGGACGCGGGCGGCTTTCGTCATGGGCCGTTTCACGACCAGGACCGGACAGGGAGCCATCGAGGCCACTTTCCGTGAGACGCTCCCGAGGAGGAAGCCCTTGCCGTCGCTCAACCCCCGAGTCCCCATCACGATGAGCGATGCACGTTCCTGAGCCGCCGATTCGAGAATGCCGGATGCAGGGGAGCCGGTCCGCATCAGCGTCTTGATCTTGGTGTGGGGCTTACGGGGCGATTCGGACAGCACGACGGTAGCCTGTCGCCGCGCTTTCTTCAGAATCTCGGCGCCGGCTTTCTCCAACGCGGCGGACAGCCCGCGATAGCTGACCGCCCTCGGCGATCCCACAGCAACCAGCCGGTGCGTGTCCTTGACGTGGACCAGCGTGACGGAGTCGATCGACGATCGGTCCAGCGCCCCCACCGCCTCTACCGCCCATTGGGAAAACTCCGATCCGTCGACGGAACACAGAATGCGCATGACTCCACCCCTTCCCTTTGCCTCTCGGCCACCGTCGCTCCCGACGCAGAGTGCATTGGATATGCCCGTCAGAAATACCTAGGTCTCCCTGGTTCCCGCGGTGTTCCCAGCGGATTCCGCTCGCGACAACCCAGTTTCCTGCTTCACTGCGGCGTTTTGCACCTGAAGGGGAAGAGCCGGTGGGGTGATTGGCATCAGTCTTCTAGCTGTTTTACAGAATTCTGGGCCGTCGGTTAGGAAAAACTGCTGGCATTCACATTGCGAGATCAACTGGCTATGAAGGAGGCTGCGATGAGAATCGGTTCTCTCTGGTTCTGTCTGCTCGCTGTACTGGCAGGGGTTGTTTCGGCATCGGGCCAAGAGGCTCCGGTCGCCCGGATCAACCAAGCCGGCGATTTTCTGGACTTGGATCACCACGGGCAGGTGATGAAGGACTACCTCCCTGTGCATCGGGCGGTCGGAGCCAGATACTTCAGCGCCGGCGTGGGAGTGGAGGAACGGGCCGCCTCCTATCCACCGTTCCCGCTGAAGATCATCTTTACGGCCGGAGGGAAACCGTTCCTATCGGGGGTCACCGTCACGATTCAAGCAGCGAAGGGCGGGCCACCCTTAGTGATTCCTCGGGAAGCGGTCGAAGGCCCCTGGCTATTTGTCGACATTGCGTCCGGAGTCTACGACCTGACCGCTACCAACGGCGGGGATTCTCAACACCTGAAGGGCGTCAAAGTGGAAACCGGCAAACAGAAGGTCGTCTACATGCGGTGGACCCGCGACCACGGGGTCGCCGCGCGGATTCCAGCCGAGTGAGGTGGATGGCTTTCCAGGGCCGGCGATAGGCGATCAGGAGGACGAGTGATGAAAAAGCGGATACAGCGGACGAAGTCGACCATGGCGATGCCGATCGATTCGATAACGGTGAAAGCCGTCATGGAGAAGCGGGTGCAATCCGTCCGGCTCAAAACCAAAGGGGACGTGATGGCCTCGTTCATGATCGAGGGGTTCGGCGCCGTCCCGGTGGTCGACGGCGAGAACAAGTTGATCGGGATCGTCAGCGAGCATGATCTCCTCTCCGCCGTCGACGACGGCCACAAGCTCGCCGCCGTGACCGCGGGGGAAGTCATGACGGGCAACCCCTATTCGGTCCGGCCAGAAACGACGCTGGGAACACTGGTGCACGTCCTGCGCGCGAGCGACCTGGTGCGGGTGCCGGTCGTGGACGCGAACGATCGGCTGATCGGCATCATCGCCAGACGCGACGTGCTGAGGACCATGTTGTCCGGTCGGGCGAAAGCCAGGTAAGGAGGCGTCATGCGACAAACCGAGTTTTTCATGGCAGCCTGTGATCCGAAAACCTTGACCGTCGCTCAGTTGATGCAGGACGCGGTCTTTTCCTGCAGTCCCCGTACGACCGCTTCGTCCATCGCGCACATGATGACGCATCGCAACTTCGGGTCGCTGCCCATCGTAGAAGAAGACGGCACCCTCGCGGGGATCGTCAGCGAGTACGACCTGCTCCAGGCGATGATCGACGGCCGGGATCTCCGGAAGATCCTTGCGGTCGAGATCATGTCGACCAACCCTGTCACGGTCACCGAAGACCGCACCTTGGCCGAGGTCGCGGATCTCTTCCAAGACCGGTACATCACGAGGGTCCCGGTCGTCCGCAACAAGAAACTGGTGGGCATTCTCGCGCGGCGGGATTTGTTGTTCGGCTATATGAAGGCGTCGCAGAACTGGTCTTAGGAGGCTGTTGAAAAAGGCTACCAGCTTTGTTCTCTCATCGTTCAGAAGCTCGACGTACGGAACAGACGTATCTCAGCGAGCCAACTCGGCTATGAACCCCACGACGATCGAGTGATCCCTCTCTCCAACAGCCGCTGGTGCAGATCATCGGAGAGGCACAGGGAGGAACCAAGAGATGAGCATTCGGCTCGGCTCTACTGCACAATTTTGAAAACGCAAAAACCACACAGTGTACGAGATTGTACGTATACGTAGTTCCCACAGGATTAAGTAGTTGATATTACAGGAAACGAGGTGCTGGTTCGTAACTTGCTGATTCCCCCTGGCATTACGCGTTCTTCACCACCAGGAGGGAATGATTATGCATTGTCCGAAGTGCGAAGGGTTGATGATGTTGGAGCGGTTCTCGGATTTCTTTCTCGTGTTCTACGCCTGGAAGTGCATCAACTGCGGCGCGGTCATCGATCGGACCATCGCCAACAACCGCCGCAACAGTCTCGCGGGCAAGATGCCGAAGACGACCAACGAAGTCGAAGCGGCCGCCTAATACTCCTGATTGTCCACGTCCGTGTGTGAACGTCTGGGGGGATGACGCGCCCTATTTCGCGCTCCCCCCGATCGGCACCTCGTCAGTCCTTCCCCATTTCTACCCTATTTCTTGGGCTTCTTCACCACGCAGGGCGCCGGGCGACTCAGCTCCGGCGGCAACTTCGTCTGCTCGTCGAGGCACGCGCTGTCGAGTTGCGCCTGGGTCAAGCCCACCGCTCGCGACAGATCGGCCCCCTTGAAATTGGCCTGCCGGAGGTCGGCTCCGTCGAGCCTGGCGCCCGTGAGCTCCGCTCCCGCCAGTAGGGCTTCTCGCAAATCGGCTTCCTGCAGATTGGCATGATCGAGCTTCGCATGGCTGAAGTTCGCCCCGCGCAGGTCCGCTGAAACCAAATTCGCCGCTTCCAGTCTCGCTTCGTTGAAGCGGGCTTTCGGCAACGAGACTTTCGGCGCATATATATCGCTCAAGTCCGCCTTGGCAAAGGTTGCCCCCGTTCCCCGTGCTCCGATCAGCACGGCATTGAAGAGCCGGGCGTCGCGGAAATCCGCGTCGTCCAGGACGGCGTGATAGAAGATTGCCATCTTGAGATTGGCGGACTGCAGATTTGTCTTGACCAGCTGCGCCCCTTCGAAATTGACGCCTTCCAGATCGGCCTGTTGGAGGCTCGCGGCCTGCAAATTCGAGAAGCGCAAGTCCGCGCCGCGCAGCAGCGCATCGCGCAGGCTGGCGCCGGTCAGATCGGCTTCGTCCAGATAGGCCCCTTCAAGGTCGGCCTCCACAAGCCGTGCTCCGTTGAGTTGTGCTCCATCAAGCAGCGCACCTTGAAGGTTCGCCTTGTTCAAGGTCGCCTTGCTTAAATTCGTCCGGCGCAAGTCCGCTTCCAAGAGATCGGCGCCGGATAACACGACCTGATGGAGGTTGGCTCCATAAAAATAGCTGTCGGCCAGGTTCGAGTTGGTGAAATCGGCGGAGGTGAGATCGGCCCCTTCGAAATGGGCCCGCTCGAAGGTCGATTCGTGGAGCTGGGTTCCGATCAAGACCGCATCAAAGAGCGCCGTTTCATCCCCGACGACCCGAAACAAATTCGCCTGCGAGAGTTTGGCTCTCCGCAGGTCCGCGCCGGAGAGATTGCTGTCTTCCAGTCCTGCCTTCGTGAGGTCTGCGCCGGCCAGGCTTGCCTGGATGAGCGAGCTCTGGTACAGGTTGGCCTGCCTCAGATTCGCCCCCTCCAGATTCGCCCGTTCCAGATTGGCCCCCTTGAGCACGGCCTGGCGCAAGTCGGCCAGGCAGAGATCCGCGCGGCGATGGCGGGGATTCTCTCGTTGCTCCAGCCAATTGACATGCGATTCCACGACGGCCCTCAGGGTGGCGGTCGGAACCGGCTTGCCTCTGTACGGACTCTGACAAGGCTTCACGTTCAGGGACTGACCGGTCTTTTCCGCCTGCGCGAATGAATACGCGCTCACGGCTAGGGCCACGGCCAGCGCTATCCGCACCATTACGACGCGCACGAACTGTCTATGCATCATGGTTCTCCTTGCCATCGACTGGTGATCGATCCAGCTCCCTCACTACACCTGATCATCGACCGTCTTTGCGAGCTGCTGAAGCGTTGAAGAAATCTTGACGTCAACGGGGGCGGCGCCGTCAAGCCCGCGTAGTCCGTCAGGGAGTCGTTCCAGTTGCGCGGACACGCGCTGACGCACCTGAATCACGCTGGGTGGCGGCACCAGACAGCGGCCTTCTTTCATGACTGGCTGCAAGAGTGCTTCGCCCGATTGCCGGTCGTTCACGATAGTCACGACGTCATGGTCGAGCCGCCCGTCCGACGTGTAATACCGATAAACCTGCTTTCGGCCCGGCCACGTCGCTTTGCCTTCCGAGCGCTTACGGCAGGGACGGCCCGCGTATTCCTGGAGCTTATACGCACAGTCCAACGACGGGGCGTCCGACGACGTCGTCATGGCGGTCCCGACGGCGAAGCTGTCGATCGGGGCCCCGCTCCGGACAAGATCCCGCAACCGGTACTCATCGAGGTTGCCGCTGGCAAGAATCTGGGCGTCCGGCAATCCGCCCTCGTCGAGAATCCGGCGGACCTTCCTGGCATGATCGGCCAGATCGCCGCTGTCCAATCGTACGCCTTTGACGGCAATCCCTTTGCTCCGCAGTTGCGGCGCCAGCGCGACCACGCGGTGCGCAGCCCTCTCCGTGTCATAGGTGTCGATCAGGAGCACTACGTTGTCCGGCTGCGCCCGGGCGAAGTGCTCGAAGGCCGCCGTCTCGTCCTTGTGCGCCTGCACGAACGAATGGGCCATCGTGCCGTAGATCGGTATGCCGTACTCCATTCCGGCCAGGACGGTCGCCGTGCCGGTGAATCCCGCAATGAAGCTGGCCCGTGCCGCGTGCAAGCCGGCTTCCGCACCATGCGCGCGCCGCAATCCGAAGTCGATCACCGGTCTTCCTCCGGCGACCAGGATCGAGCGCGCCGCCTTGGATGCGATCATCGTTTGAAAGTTGAGGAGATTGATGATCCTGGTTTCGACGAGCTGAGCCATCGGCATCGGCGCCGTGACACGCAGGATCGGTTCATGCGGAAAGAACGGCGTGCCCTCCGGCATGGCCTCGACGTCACCCGTGAAGCGCAACGTCTCCAGATACCGGAGCAGCGATGGGGAGCACCGGCCGGTCCGTTCAAGCCACGTGAGTTCCTCGGTGGTGACATGCAGTCCGGAGAGAAACTCCAGGACCTGTTCCAGGCCGGCAGCCAGCAGGAAGTTGCGGTTCGACGGGAGCCGGCGCACGAAAAACTCGAAGACCGCCGGTTCCTCCATCCGATGCTCAAGGTAGGCCTGAGCCATCGTGAGCTGATACAGGTCGGTCAGGAGCGCGCTGTTCGATGAGTTCATGCGGCCGTCGCCTCCAGACGCAGAGGCACGGCGCCCAGTGCCGCCATTTCTTCTTCGGCCCGTCGGCCGTCGTCCGGATGGACGTTCACCGCCCGCATACCGTCGATCAGAAGACAGACCTCATAGCCCAGCGCACGGGCATCCCTGACCGTGTTCAAGACGCAATAGTCCGTCGCCAAACCGCCGATGAACAGCCGGTGTACGCCGAGCGCTTGCAGGTGTCGATGCAACAACGTCCCCTGGAATGCCGAGTAGGCCTCCTCGTTCGCATCGATCGCCTTATAGATGATGACGGCCGAAAGCGGGGCCTCGAAGCCGTGTGGAGGCAGGGCGCCGAATGAGCCTGCCACACAATGAACCGGCCAGTGCCCGCCCTGTTCGTGAAAGGAGCAATGGTTCCTGGGGTGCCAATCGCGTGTCAAGAAAATCGGCAGCCCTTCCGTGTGGAAGCGGCGGAGGTAGGTCAGCAGTGCGGGGAGGATCTCGTCGCCGCCGCGGATCCCCAGCGCGCCTCCCGGCAAAAAATCGTTTTGCACGTCCGCGATGAGGAGGGCGTCGTCGGCTTTGAGCGGCACCATCGTCCAATGAATCTCCCGTCTTCGCGTGATCCTTCAACGTCCCTGTTGCGACAACAATCGAATGTAGGCCACCACGTCCTGCATTTCACCGTCGGTCAGGCGTCCTCGCCAGGCATGCATTGGACTGAAGACCACGCCGTGCTCGATCGTGCGCAACAGTTCCTCATCCGATTTAAGGAAGGACCTAAAACGGTGAAAGTTGGCCGGAGAGATCTTCAGGGCGGGGGCCTCCGGACCGTCTCCCCATCCTCCAGCGCCATGGCAGGCCTGGCAGTGGCGCCCATAGACCGCTTTCCCTCGCATCGTGTCGGCGGGATAGTCTTGCGCGCCCGCCAACCCGGAGACGAGGAGACCGATCGACAACCCGAACGCCGCGAGACGAGTCACTTTCATGGCGCTCCTCAACTTTTCTTCGTCGTGTGGGCGATGAACGAGGTGTAGAGCTGTTTGGTGTTCATGCTCTTGCAGGAGGGGCAGGCGACTTTGCCCGCCTCATGCTCCTTCAACGTCAGGACAATGAGCGATTCTTTTCCGCAGTCCAAACACTTGTAATCGTACATTGGCATGGTCAACCTCGTGATTCGAAGGCCGAGACTGAGGTCAATGATGGTTGGACCTCAACCTTGGCCTCACCCTGATCCTCATTCCGTGACGATCCGTCCTTGCTGTTTGCCTTCCGCATCGCCCCACTCGGCGACCGCTTGGGCCATCTCCTCAAGTCTGGTGGCTGTGCGGCCGTAGATGGAATCCGACGGGTAAGTGCCGTCCAGGCCCCGATCTCCCGCGGGAACGCCGGTCAACAGTTCGACGGCTTCCTCGACGGTTCCGACCGCATAGACGTTGAACTGCCCGGCTTCCACCGCTTCGACGACGTCGCGCCGCAAGGCCAAGTGCTTCGTGTTGCGTGTGGGAATGATCGCGCCTTCCTTGCCGCTCAGGCCGCGCTTTTTGCACGATTCATAAAATCCCTCGATCTTTTCATTGACGCCCCCGATGGGTTGCACCTCGCCCAATTGATTGGCCGAGCCGGTGATCGCCAACCACTGGCGCACGGGCACATCGGCCAGGCTCGACAGAATAGCGACCAGTTCCGCCACCGCCGCGCTGTCGCCTTCGATCTCCGAATAGGTCTGCTCGAAGGTCAGGGTTGCGCTCAGGGCGAATGGATGCGAGCCGGCGAACTTGCCCGCCAGGAAACCGCCGAGCGTCATGACGCCTTTGCTGTGGATCGGGCCTGCGAGCTCGGCCTCCCGCTGGATGTCGATCACGCCTTTCGTGCCGACGAAGGTCCGGGCGGTAATTCTGGTCGGGCGGCCGAAGGCATAGTCACCCAGCTGATGGATGGACAACCCGTTCACTTGGCCTACGACCTCGTTGTCGAAACTCACCATCAGCGTGCCTTCCCGGATCTCGTTCTGCACCCACTCCTCCGGCAGGTTGGAGCGGTACCGCTTGTGCGCACTGGCCGATTCGACGTCCTGTCGCGTCACGAACGCGCGCCCTTCTTTCTTGGCCCAGTAACCGGCTTCACGGATGAGATCGCTGACCAGGCTGAAGCGCAGCGACAATCGATCGTGGCGGTCGGCCAGGCGGTGTCCTTGCCGGATGATCTCTGCGACGGCGTCGGCGCAAAAGTGCGGCAGGTGCTCTTCTCGGCAGATGCGGGCGACGAATTGGGCGTACTGCTTCTCATGCCGCTCGTCGCGCGGGACTTCGACGTCGAAGTCGGCTTTCACCTTGAACATCTTCGAGAAGTCTTCTTCGTAGGTCTGGAGCAGGTGCAGCAGCAACGGGGGTCCCACGAGGATGACTTTGACCGAAACCGGAATCGGTTCCGGCCGGAGGCCCGCCGTGGAGAAGCCGTAGAACTCGCTGGGGTCTTCAATCATGACTTCCCCGGTCTTGATCACACGCTTGAGCGCATCCCAGGAGAAGGGTTGCCGGAGCAGATCGATCGCGTTCGCGAGAAGAAATCCGCCGTTTGCCTGCAGGACCGCGCCGGCCCGGATCTCGGTGAAGTCCGTATACATGACACCCATGTGTGCGCGGCGTTCGATCTTGCCGATCAGGTTCGTATAGGTCGGGTGCGCTTCGTCGACGACGGGGGCTCCTCCCGCCGGCTCGTGCTCGACGATCAGGTTGACTTGATACCGGCCCAGATCGGGACGGCGCAGCTCGATGCCGGGGATGGTGATGGTGGGCCCTTCGCGCGGGAGGAAATCTTTGTAATGGTGGACGATGTCCTGCTTGACCCGTTCGAGGTAGGCCACGACGCGCGGGAGGTCTTGATAGGTCCGGCGCAGGGTTTCATACCGGCCCTCCATGACGTTGGCAATGAGCTGCCGGTCCAGGTGGCGTAACTGGTGTTCCGCCTCCTTTTCCAGCGCATGGATGCGCACGTGAAACTCACGGATCTCGCCCTCCAGGGTTTTCCGCCGTTCGGTCAACGCCTTCTGCTCCTCCTCCGTCAGGGCCTCCATGTCCTCCTCCGTCATGGCATGCCCATTCTTGAGCGGCACCAGGCCGAATCCCACCGGCGTTTCTTCGAATCCGAACCCCGCCGTTTCGCTCAACCCTTTCAATTCGAGGAAGAGCGCTTTCTTCCTGGATTCGGTCTCGTCGTGCAACTTGGCCTTGGCGTCCAGATACTTCTTGCTCTCGAAGGCGCCGGGAATGTCGCGGCAGAGACTTTCAATGAAGGCGGCCATTTCGCGTTTGAATGAGCAGCCCTGTCCGGCGGGAAACGACAGATAGGTCGGGCGCGAATGGTCCTGAAAATTGTTGACGTAACACCAGTCGACGGGAGCGGGGGCCGATTGAGCCATCCGTTTGACCATCTGCCGCACGAGCGTTCCTTTGCCGGTGCCGACCGGACCGGAAACGTAGATGTTGAATCCCGGACTCTTCATCTGCAGTCCGAAATCCAGCGCTTCCACCGCCCGGTCCTGCCCGATGGTGTCGGCCAACGGCTCCAATTCACCGGTATCCTCGAACCCGAGCCGCTCAGGATCGACGAGCGGCGCCAGCATCGAGACCGGGACCTTGTACTTCTCGGCCTGCATGGCGATCATGCCTTAGCAATGGGCAGAGGCTGCACCGTCGTGGCTTGCAACCCCTTCTGGCCCGTCTCGACGTTGAAGACGACCTCGGTTCCATCGCTCAGCTCTTTGAAGGTCATCCCCTTTACCGCATTCCTGTGAAAATAGACTTCCCCCCCTCCCTCCTTCAGAATGAACCCATACTGCTGCTTGGGAAACAGTTTGCACACCACCCCTCGAAGCGGCGGGACCGGAGCCGTGCGGACCTCTTTCTTGGCGCGCTTCTCTCGAAATTTCCGCAGCTCGATCGCCACGGCCTGAAACGCCTTTCGAATGGCTTCTTCGAACGTCTTATTCTCTTTTCGAGCCGTCAGGGTGCGCCGCCCCGGCAGGGACACCACCACCAACGCCTCGGCGACGTTCGACTGTTTCTTGTGGTGGGGGTTCTTCGTGAGGGTCACACGACCGTGGGTCAGGTCATCGTGCCCCTCCCGGAGATCGGCCATACGCGCTTCAATTTCCCGCTTCCAGCGGGGAGTCATTCCGACGTTCCGGCTCTCGATTTCTAACTTCATGAAGCCTCCTGGGTGAATACGTCTCGGAACAGAATTCAGCAAGGGGCATGCCCTCTTCTTGGGTGCAGGCATGAGGTTCAGGGGTAGAGGCCAGGAGACCGGTTTTCCGTGCTGCTGGCCCATTGCCGCATACCTCGCGCCCAACCGAATGTGGCGCATTTTTCCCCAGCGCCTTTTGAAGAACTGCCGCTCAATGGGCCAACCTCGAGTTCGGCAAGACGTCGTGGGTGAGGGGTAAAGGGTGCAGGAGTAGGAATGTGATTTGCTCTCTTCGAGAGGGATGCCGACGCTCAAGAAGGCTGCTCTTCAACGGTATCTCCGCGACCGATTCGGCCCCCGTGCCATCCTGCTCTCCTACGGACCGATCGGGAAGGAAAGTTCGCAGGGGACATACAAACAGTATGGGTACGGGTCACCCGTCAAAGTCACCTTTCGCATTGGTCCGTCGATTCGCGCCGGCGTGATCGAAACCATGAAGCCCGGTCCGTTCGGCCATGAGCACATGGCCGACCGCGCGCAGGCTATCTTATGGGACTACGATTCCTATGGGCGTCTGCCCCGCCATGTGCAAGCCCTCGACGTGGGAGCCTTTACATCAGGGCAGGAGTTGTTTTCCGTCGCGCGGGCCCGCGAATTCTTCGTGCTCACGCAATGGACGGAAGGGGCCAGCTATCACGGCGATCTGCAGCGGTTGATGGACGGAGGACCGTTGCGGGCGCTCGATCGACGAAGAACGAAGGTGCTGGCGACCTACCTCGCGCAGATCCATCGAAGGAAGCGCCGCGATCCCGATCTCTATCGCCGCCGCCTGCGTGAACTGATCGGCCACGGCGAATGCATCATGGGGTTGACGGACAACTATCCGGCACGGTTTGGTTTCATCACGGAATTGCTGCTGCGGGGCATCGAAGACTCCTGCAATCGTTGGCGCTGGAGAATCCGCCGGGAAACGAAACGCCTCTCGCAAGTCCATGGGGACTTCCATCCGTATAACGTCCTCTTCCGGAAAGGAACCGACTTTTCAGTCCTGGACCGTTCGCGCGGGGAGTGGGGTGAGCCGGCCGATGATGTGACGGCGATGACGGTCAACTATCTCCTCAATTCGCTGATTCGATGGGGGAGGCTCCGGGGCCCGTTCGAGATTCTGTTTCGATCGTTCTGGGAGACCTACATGGAAGCCAGCGGCGACGAGGCCGTGACGACAACCGCCGCGCCGTTTTTCGCCTTCCGCGGATTGGTGGTAGCCAGTCCGGTCTGGTATCCCAGCCTGCCGATCGCGGTGCGTCGAAGTCTCTTCCACTTCATCCAGAATGTGCTTGCGGCCCCGCGGTTCGAGCCGGACCGGGTGAACGAGTATTGCACGTGACGAGACCCGTCAACCGTCAGACGTCGTTCGAAAGACGAAGCCTGCGCATGCACGATTGGCCGATGACGAACAACGACTCTTCAAGGGCCTTCGCGATCTGGATCACGGGCCTGCCTGCCTCGGGGAAGAGCACGATCGTCTCGGCGTTGCGACCTCGGTTGGAAGCGCTGGGTCTGACGGTGGAAGTCTTGGAATCGGACGCAGTCAGGCGCATCCTCACGCCGGAGGCGACCTACTCGCAAGCGGAGCGGGACCTCTTCTATCGCGCGCTGGCCTTTACGGGGCAACGGCTGGTGGCGAACGGCGTAACGGTGATCTTCGACGCAACGGCGAGCATGCGAGGCTATCGCGACTATGCCCGTCGTGAGATCTCTCGATTCGCCGAGGTCGCAATCGACTGTCCGCTCGACGTCTGCATGCAACGGGATCGGAAAGGCACGTATGGCAAAGGGCAACGGGGCGAGACGGCAACAGTCCCGGGCCTCCAAGTGCCCTATGAGGGGCCGGTGAATCCCGAAGTCAGAATCGACACGACCAAGGTGCAGCCGCCCGAGGCAGCCGCCCGAATCCTGGAGTTCGTGAAACGGAACTTCCTCTCCCGCAACGCCCTGTCTCGACCTTAACCTGAGCCTGACCCTCGCACGTCATTGGTAGACCAGCACCGGGCAGGGCATCTGATGCAGCACGGCATGGGACACGCTGCCGAGGACGAAACGGGTGACGCCCTTTCGGCCCCGCGATCCCATCAGGATCAGGTCCGCCCGAACCGTGCTGGCCTCGTGGAGGATCATGTCGACCGGCGTGCCCAGTACCGCACGACCGCGGGCTTGATAGCCCAACGCCTGCACGCGAGTGACGGCGTCTTCCATGAAGTCACGAGCACTCCGCAAGGCTTTCTCTTCTAGAAGCTCGGCAGCCGATGCTTCAACCGGCCAGGGCGGCCGCACCGTGGGCAACACCGTGAGCAGCATGAACTCGACCGGCTCGTGGAACGGCTTCAACTGTAGAAAACGTAGGGCCGCTTCCACGTCGAACGTCCCCTGGATCGGGAGTAGGACCTTTTGCAGCGCTTTGACCGGCCCGTTGACGATCAGTTTCGCGCAAGGTGCCAACGTCAGAATCCGATGCGAGACGCTACCGAGCAACCGCTCTTTGATCGGACCCACCCCACGGGCCCCCATCACGATGAGGTCGACCTTGTCATGTTCCGCGCTGGTCACGATGACTTCCGCCGGCGATCCCAGCTCGAGCCGTTTCACGGCAGGGCCGGCATGGAGAGGGAGGAGCGATTGAACCCGGTCGAGGAGTCGTTCGCCATCCTCCTTCAAGCTGCGTTCGAGCGAACTGTACAGTTCGTCCGCGACTTCCGGCATCATCATGGGGTAGGCCGGTCGCGGGACGTTCACGGCATGGAGCAGGACGAGCTGATCGGCACGGCTCAAGAATTTGAGCGCTCGAACGGCCTCGTACGAGTTGTCGGATCCATCGACAGCCAACAGGATTTTCATCGGGGCTTCTCCTTTCCTCGCCGTGCATGGGTCTCGGGTTGAGCGGAGACGAGATGCTGTTGAAACCATTCCAGGGCGCGGTCCGCCACTTGTTCGAGCGTCCCCGGTTCCTCGAACAGATGCGTCGCGCCCGGCACGATCGTCAGTTGCTTAGGGCAGCGGAGCAGCCCGTAGGCTTCGCGATTCATCTCGATGACCGGCTCGTCGTACCCGCCCACAAGCAGCAGGGTCGGGGCGGCGACCCGAGGGAGATACCGTTCGGCAAGATCCGGTCTCCCGCCTCGCGAGACGACCGCCTTCACGGGAATGGGCCCACGCGCGGCCGCTTGCAGCGCGGCGCCAGCCCCGGTGCTGGCGCCAAAATAACCGAGCGGCAAGTGTTTCGTCCGAGCGTCTTGAGCCAGCCACGAGCCTGCCGTGAGGACGCGATCGGCCAGCAGATCGATGTCGAAGACGTTCCGGCGATTCTCCGCTTCGCTCTCGGACAACAGGTCGATCAGCAACGTGGCGATTCCGCCTTCCTGCAGCCGCCGCGCCACAAAACGATTACGGGGGCTGAATCGACCGCTTCCGCTCCCGTGCGCGAACAACACGACGCCGATCGGGCTCGACGGCATGCCAAGCGTCCCTTCAAGCCGTACGGGACCGTCGGTAATCGTCACCGACCGTTCGTCGATCCGCCCGATTCCCTGTTCCGTCATCATGATCACACCCTCATTCGTCGGCCCTATAGCATCATCGTGGCGATCCCGAGATAGATCGTGACGCTCAAGATGTCTTGGAGCACCGTGGCGACAGGCCCGCTGGCCAAGGCGGGATCCGCTCCGAGGCGCGAGAGCCCCAATGGCAGGAGGCTCGCCACCAACGTGGCGACGACCGCGGTGACCGCGAGCGTCGATGCCACCACCAGCGCCACAGAACCCCGCCCGTCGGAGATCCACAATCCGATTCCAGCCAGGAGGCCGACCGTCCCGCCGATCAGCGAACCGACGATCCCTTCCCGAAGGAGCTGCGTGCTTGTCGAAATCTTCCCGTACGCGAGCGCGCGGACGAGCACCGTTTCCGTCTGCGTCCCCACGGCATCCGCCATGTAGACGACCAGCGGAAGAAAGAAGGCCAGCGCAATCTCTTGCTTGAGGGCCTGCTCGAAATACGATGCGACCCCGCCCGCCAGGAATCCGCCCGCCAGCCCAATCGCAAGCCACGGCATTCTGGCGCGGAACGAGGCCACCGTATCCTGTTCCGCCAACGGCGCAGGATGCACGTCGCCCACGCCGCCCATGCGGAGAAAATTGTCTACGTGTTCCTCGTGCAACAAGGCGAGGAGTCGTCCGATGGGGATCGCTCCCAAGAGGCGCTGCTGCCGATCGACGACGGCCACGTCTGCGTCATGATGTTCGACCGCTCTCAGCGCGACGGTTTCAGCATCGTCATCCGGCTGCACCTCGACCGGCGGCGCCCCGCGCAGCACTTCCACCGGCGTTCGGGCATCCGCCGTGACGAACCGCTCGATCGGCACTTGTCCGACGAGCCGATGCTGCTCATCGACGAGATAGACGTGGCTAAGTTCCTCCCACGGCCGCCCGCGAAGCGATTCCAGCACGTCGGACACGGTCTGCCGGCCGACGGCCCGTGGAACTTCCGAGGTCATGAGATCAGTCGCGGTCGTCATCGGCCTGCCTTATCAGGGGGGATCCGGCTTTCCAGATACTAATGGCATTCTGCCGGACAGAAGAACAGGATGTATGCCGCAACAGCGACACCGACTGCCACAGCACCGATCAGCAACCACTGCCCCCTCGTCATGCGCCCTCCTCTGCCTGATCCACGGTCGTTCCCACCGACTTTGTTTCGCAAGTCCGATGCCGTCCTTGAAAACACGTGAGGGGTCAGGCGTAAGGGGTTTGGGTGGGTGTTTTACAGCTCGCACCTCACATCCGGATGGTGCCTTCTGCTACAGCCGCCTGATCCGCGCTGTAGCAAGGAGCCCCTCTGAGAATCAAAGAGCGGATCGCGTAGGGCGGATAGCAGGAGCCAGATGCATGATCGTCCAGTGTTTTTCACGTTCGATCCGTACGAGATCGGCCATACGCTCTCACCGTTTCAGTGGCATTGCCCTTGCTGACGACAGCTCATGAGAAAGGAAGCCATCAACGTCTACGACATGAAGAGGGAACTCTTTCGCAAAATTCTCGTTCCGGTCGATTTTTCACCATGTTCCAACGAAGCGCTCCGGGTCGCCTTGGAGATCGCCCGGGCATTTGAATCCGAGGTGCTCCTGCTCCACGTGATCGATACGAGCGCGGTGGCTGCGTTCAACCGCCTCGGCCTTCTGGCGGTTCCATCGGATGCCGTGAAGCAGCGCCGCAGGCTGCGTCATCAGGCCCGCCTGAAGACCAGGCAGCTGTTGGCAGCGTGCCGGACCGACGGCATGGCGATCGAACGCGTCGTGGTGGAGGGGGCGCCGTTCGTCGAGATCGCCAGATACGCGCGACAGGAGCAGGTCGACCTGATCGTGCTCGGCAGTTACGGCGGACGCTCCGAAAACATGGAGAAGATCTTCTTCGGGGCGACGGCGGAGAAAGTCGTACGGACGGCCGGATGCGCTGTGCTGACCGTTCCGCTGCCGCCCAGAAAAGTCCGCCGAGACATCGTATTGTAACGAAGGAGGCGCTCATGGCACGTGGAAGAGGATGGAATGCATGCATCGTGATCGCGGCGCTCGGGAGTATCGGGATCGGGCCGATCGTTCCCGCCGGATCACAATCCGAGCAGGTGGTGGAGGTCGTGATCAAGGACTTCTCCTTCATCACGAAGCAAGGGCCCTTACGGCTCGGCCTGCCGACGGTCATCAAGGTGGTGAACCAGGACGCCGAACGCCACGATTTCGGCTCGACGATGTTCGAAGGGCTCCCGACCAAGATTGAAAAGGACGGTGTGATCGTCTACGGCCGGGGACTAGGCGGCGTGATGCTCGACCCGAAACAGGACGCCACGATCCGCTTCAACATGGAGCGGCCGGGGCGCCATCAGTTTCGCTGTTCGATCCATCCCAACATGAAGGGTGAGTTGCTGCTGCTCAGCGCGGAAGCGGTCTGACGGAGCGCGCTGAGTTGTGAGGTCCGGGTGCCAAATTTAAAGCACTCGGGACGGGCTCTGGCAGAGGGTATGACCATGAAGATCGAACGCATCTTGCTGGCAACGGATTGTTCAGACTGTGCGCGGAAGGCGGAGGACTACGGCTTTGCGCTGGCCGCTTCTTGGCGGGCCCATCTGACGGTCATGACGGTCCTGGAGTTTCCGCCTGGGCTGAATCCGGACTATCCCGTCAACCAGCAGTATCTCACCGACAGAATGCGGGAAGCGTCCGAGCAGCTTGCGGAATACAAGCGTCGCATCGGGCGCACAGGTCTTGACGTCTCGACCCGCATCGCGACGGGGTTGCCCAGCCAGGAAATCACGGCCGCGGCCCAGGGCGAACGGTCGGACCTGATCGTCCTTGGGACAAGGGGGAAATCAGGACTGGCCCATGTGCTGCTGGGCAGCACGGCCGAGCGGGTGATCCGGACCGGACCCTGTCCCGTCCTGGCGGTGCATTCGCAGGAGGCTTCGTCTTCCGGGAAGCGGGCCGTCCGCATCGAACGGATTCTCGTGCCGGTGGACTTTTCCGATTGCTCACTGGACGCGCTCGAGTATGCGGCGATCGTCGCGGGACAGGAGAAGGCGTCGATTCACCTGCTTCACGTCCTCGAGCCGGTCTCTTACGGACTCGACTTTACGCTGGTCCACGCGGAAGAGCGGGCGCAGCAGCACGAGCGCCTGACCAAACGGCTACAGGACCTGTCGGAGGCCCTCTCCGTCTCGGGAATCAGCGCCACGGCCCGTCTCCGCGGAGGCGTCCCGGTCGATTCGATCCTGGACGAGCTGAAGAGGTCCCAAGCCGACATGATCGTCATGGGCACGCACGGCCGGCGCGGACTGTCCCACATGATGGCGGGAAGCGTGGCCGAATCCATCCTGCGGCTGACGCAGTGCCCGGTCCTCACCGTCCGCAGTCCCAAGTTCACGCCCGGGCACCGACGGCTGACCTCCGTCGCGGCCCCGGAAACCACGAACCTTTAACCGAGGAGACCGTCATGAATGTCGTCGCCAGAAAAACTCCTGCGCGCAAGGGCCGCGCCGCTTCCACGAAGGGAGGCAGCACGCCGATCGAACTGCCGGAAGGCACATGGGAGCGCATCAGGGCCAAAGCCCATGAGTTGTGGGAAGCGAGGGGCCGCCAAGAGGGGAATGATCTCCGCGACTGGCTGGATGCGGAGGAGATCGTCATGGAAGAAATCCATGAAGCTCGGGAATGAACAGGCCGCGGGATTCTGGTCGCCGAGACCTTCCTCGATGGATGCGGTCCTCGCGCGGCTCGAATCCCTGTCGCTCAAACCCGAATTTGCGCTGCAGCGGGAAGCGGCACTGGCGCGTGCGCTCCGTCCGTACCTGGAAGGAGAAACGGGACGTCTCGTCGCGCCGCTCGCCCAAGAATCCGAACTCGCCAGCCTCTCTCTCTTTTGCGACTTCTATCCAGAAGACGGGCAACTGACGCTCATCGAACAGCTGCGTGACGTCATCACCGAGCATATTCCGAACGAAGAACGAATCTGGCTCGATCCACTCAAACATTCCTATCTCGATCTGTTGGAGCTGACAACTGCGACCAAAACGGACAAGGCGCTCACGCTTCGTTCGATTGGCGATAAGACCACCTTCGTCGTGCCTGCAGGGGAGTTCGCGAAGGATTTCGTCTCGGGTCAGGTCTTGCTGACGCGCGTGGTCCGTGATCCGGAGGCGTATGAATCCGGGAACGGGTACCTGGCCGGCTGCGGCATCGTGCTCGCTCCGGAGGATGCCGCGGCCCTATACGAGTCAACGCGGGATTGGGAACGCAGTATGGAAATGTCTTCCGGCTCGTTGGTTCTCGGCGAATGGCAGGAGTTCGCCAAACGGTTCGGGCACATCATTCTCTGGAACTTCGCCGAGCTGCGATTTGCCGCATTGGTCGACGCGGTCGTGCATATCCGCTATCGGAACCCAGACGGGCAGCCCTATCTCTATGCGGTGGCACTGTATGATCACCATGAATACCGGCACTTCGCCGAAGGATTGAATGAGATGAAAGGGCTTGTCATGATGCCTTCTGGCGCCGGGGCCGAAACCCTTGATGCGCGTCCAGCGAGGATTTGGATTCAACGGGCGACGATGGGAGGAGCCGAAGCCGTCGTCGCGCGACTGACACTCAGCTCTGCTCAGTTGATCGTGGAATGCGACAGCCCGGACCGGATGAATGATCTCAAACATCAGTTGGCAGCCACCTTCGGCTTCTCTTTGCGCTTCCGCGGGGAGACATTGACCCCTCCGGCACGGCAGCTTTCCGTCGACCAACTTATGGCCGTCGAACCGTTGACCGTGGTCGTGACTCCCGAGGAAGATCGGGCGCTGTTGAATCAATTCCTCGAAAAGGCTTATTTGGAATGGTCGGATCAGCCGCACCATCTATTGAGCGGGCAGACGCCACGGCATGCGGCGGCTATGCCGGCGCTGCGCCCACGGGTGGAGACCTTGATCGATGAGATGGAGCGGCACGATCCCAGCGTCACACGCGGAGGCAAGCCGGCATTCCGCTATAACACCCTTCGGGCGCACGTCGGACTGGACGAGGTACCGGAGTGACCATGCATCAAACCGCGACGCTCACGGCTGTGCTCGATGCCTGCCGTCCCCAACCGGGAAACCGTCCGAACATTCTCAAGAGCCTGCTGACCATTCAACAGCACTTCGGTCATGTGCCTATCTCGGCCGTTCCGCAGGTGGCGCGGCTCCTAGGCGTCACGGAAGCCGAGGTATCCGGTGTGCTCTCCTACTATCCTGACCTCAGAACCGATCCACCCGGTCGCCATGTGGTCCGTGTCTGCACGGGAGAATCCTGCTTCGCGAATGGTTGTGCCAACGTGTACCGGGCGATAGAGGAGTTGGCTCGCGATCGCAGCGCAGGAACAGGAGCCGATCCTCGGTTCACCGTCGAGAAAATCTCCTGCGTGGGGAACTGCGCCCTGTCGCCGACGGTGGTCGTCGATCACGACGTGTATGGCAGGGTGGAGCCGTCACACCTGCCGTCCTTGTTGGAGCGCTACCGATGACGATCGCCAGGCTCTACCTCTCCAACGATACCTCCTCGAAAGCAGCCGGCGCCGACTGCTTGGCTGCGCAGCTCAACGCGCAACCCGACGTTCAACTCGTCCGGACCTCTTCGCGCGGCGCCTTTTATCTGGAGCCGATGATTGAACGGGATGGTCCGGACGGCCGGCTCCTGTGGCCCAACCTCACCGTCGACAGGCTGGCGGATGTGCTGGCGGGGCGTGGCGGGATACCGGTCGACGCGATCCCGTATCTCGCGGGCCAGACCCGCGCGACTTTCTCGAACTTCGGCGTGACAGAGCCGTTGGCGCTCGACGAGTATCAAGCCCGGGGCGGTTTCAGGGGTCTCGAGGCGGCGAGAGCCATGGCGCCGGAGGCGATCATCCGAGAGCTGAAGGTCTCGCGATTGCGGGGCCGAGGCGGCGCGGCCTTTCCCGTGTGGAGCAAGTGGGAAGCAGCCAGACAGGCCGACGCGAATGAGAAATACGTCGTGGTGAACGCCGATGAAGGCGACGCCGGCACATATTGTGATCGCATGATTCTGGAGGGCGATCCCTATCGATTGATCGAAGGAGTCTTGATCTGCGCCCATACGATCGGTGCGACCAAAGGCTACATCTATTGCCGCCAAGAATACCCGGCTGCGTTCCGGACCATTCGAACGGCGATTCAGAAAGCGGACGAAGCGGAATTGCTCGAGTTCGACGGGCAGACGTTCCCGATCGAGGTGATTTCAGGTGCCGGTTCCTATGTGTGCGGGGAGGAGACCGCGCTGCTGGAATCACTGGAAGGGCGACGCGGAGTGGTGCGGGCGAAGCCGCCGTACCCGGCCGTGTCCGGTCTGTTCAGTCGACCGACGATCGTCAGCAACGTCCTGACGTTTGCCACCGTGCCAAACATTCTTTCGCGGGGCGGAGCGTGGCACGCCTCGCTCGGCACCGACGGCTCGCGAGGAACGATCACGCTGCAGATCGGGGGACGGGTGAAACAGCCGGGACTCGTCGAGATCCCGTTCGGCATGACGCTCCGGCAGATGCTCGATGCATTCGGCGGAGGGATGGCGGCTGGAGCGAAGTTCAAAGCCGTGCAAGTCGGGGGCCCACTGGGCAGCCTGTTTCCGGATTCGAAACTGGATATTCCGATCTGTTATGACACCTTTGCCGAGGCCGGGGCAATCCTGGGCCACGGCGGCATCGTCGTCTACGATCACGACACCGACATGGTGGAGTTGTCCCGCCACTTCATGGCATTCACGGCAGACGAGTCCTGCGGGAAATGTACGCCTTGCCGGATCGGGTCCGTCCGCGCCCGAGAGATCCTCGAAACGATCCAGGATGGGCTCGGTTCGCCGGAAGATTTGGTGCTGCTCACCGACCTTGGAGAAACGATGAAGACAGCCAGTCTCTGCGCGCTCGGCGGTCGGGCTCCCTATCCGGTTCTGACGGCACTGGAGCATTTTCCAGCAGAATTCCAAGGGCGTCTCAAAGACTAAAAGTTGGAAAGTCATCAAGTCTACGGGAGAAGGCACCTTTTCTACTTTACAACTCTCAACTTGATGGGCCCTGTCGAGGATTGATGCATATCCACATCGACGGTAAGACCGTTAACGCCAAAGAGGGCGATACGATTTATCAGGCGGCTCAGCGCGCCGGGATCGTGGTCCCGAGCCTCTGCACCTCCGATCACCTCGCCCCGTTCGGATCTTGCCGTCTCTGCATTTGCGAGATCGAAGGACGGGCGGGCACCCCGGCGTCCTGCACCACACCAGTCCAGGACGGCATGAGGGTGGTGCTGACAGGCGATCGTCTCCGACGTCACCGCCGAAACATCGTCGAACTCTATTTGTCGGAGCAACCGGATGGAGACCACCGGACTCCGATCCTAGCGGAACTGGCTCGCTCGTTCGGACTCGAGCAGGTTCGTTACCGACAGCCGGAGCGGCGCACCGCCTACGAGGACAACTCGAACCCCTTCTTCTCGTTCCGAAACGACATCTGCGTGTCCTGCGCCCGTTGCGTGAGGGCTTGCGAGGAGGTCCAGGGCACTAACGCCTTGACCATGACGGGGCGCGGCTTCTGGAGCTTTCCGGTCGCGGGAGCCGCCTCGCTCGCGGGATCGGAAGACGGATTCGCTTCGTCGAACTGCGTCTCCTGCGGGGCTTGCGTGAAAGAATGCCCGACCGGCGCGCTCGCCGAAAAGAGCGTCCTCGAGCATGGCCTTCCCACGAAACACGTTCGAACGACGTGCGCCTATTGCGGAGTCGGTTGCTCGTTCGACGCAGGGATACGATCGGGGAAGATCGTGCGCATGGTTCCTGCGGACGACGGGCCGTCGAACCTCGGCCATGCCTGCATGAAGGGCCGTTTCGGATGGACCTATATCGACGCCAGAGACAGGCTTCGCGCCCCGCTGTTGCGCGAGGGAACGACGTGGAAGGAGATTTCGTGGAACGCGGCGCTGGATCATCTCGCTGCGCAATTCACCAGTATCAAGACGACCTCTGGCCCCGATGCGTTGGCTACCGTCTCCTCCAGCCGCGGCACGAACGAAGAGAATTATCTGTTCGGGAAGTTCATGCGCTGTGTGATCGGAACCAATCACATCGACAACTGCGCCCGTGTCTGCCACAGCGCGACCGTCACGGGCATGATGGAAACCTTGGGCGCGTCCGCCGCCACCAACTCGATCGAGGATCTCGACCGCGCGAAGTTGATCCTCGTCGTCGGGGCGAATCCGACCGAATCGCATCCGGTCGTCGGGGCGCGGATCAAATCGGCGCACCGGAGAGGAGTTCCGCTGATCGTCATCGATCCACGCCGGACCGAGCTGGCCCGGTTGGCCGATCTGCACCTGCAACTCGAACCGGGCACCAACGTCGCACTCTTGAACGGCTTGGGCCACGTCATCGTCAAGGAAGGGCTGATCGATCACATTTTCACGAGCCAGCGAACCGAAGGGTTGGATGAATGGGTGAACACGGTCGCTGATTGTGCGCCGGAGTCGGTTCAGAAGATCACCGGCGTGCCGGCGGAGCTGATCAGGCAGGCGGCCAGACGCTATGCGACGAGCGGCGCCTCGCTCTGCGTCCATGGACTCGGCATGACCGAACACCGTTGGGGGAGCCATGGCGTGATGGCGCTGGTGAACCTAGCTCTGGCGACGGGGAACATTGGAAAGCCGGGGACGGGCATCAATCCGTTGCGCGGACAGAACAACGTACAAGGCGCGTCGGACGTCGGCTGCCTGCCGACCTACTTTGCAGGCTACCAATCCCTCGATGATCCGAAGCTGGCGACGCTCCACCGGGAGATCACCGGCCGTCCCTTGCCGACGAAACGCGGGATGAAGACGCCCGACATGTGGGACGCGGCGCTGGAGGGGCGCTTGAAGGGGCTCTGGATCATCGGCTATGACGTGGCCCAGACCGATCCGAATCTCAAGAAGGTGCACGAGGCCCTGCGGCAGGTGGAGTTCCTGGTCGTGCAGGACCTCTTCATGAGCGAAACCGCCAAATTCGCCCATCTCATCCTGCCGGGCGCCTCGTTCCTGGAAAAGGACGGGACCTTCACGAACCTCGAACGGCGCATCCAACGGATCAGAAAGGCCGTCGATCCGCCTAACGGCATCCTTCCGGATTGGCAAGTCGTCTGCGAAGTATCGAGCCGCATGGGTTATCCCATGTCGTATAGACATCCATCGGAGATCATGGACGAGATCGCGACGCTCGTCCCCATGTTCGCCGGAGTATCCTACGAGCGGCTAGACAGCCCGGCCGGGCTGCAATGGCCGGTGCCAAGCCCGTCCCATCAGGGGACGGCGCTGATGCATCAGGAGACCTTTCCAAGAGGCAAAGCCAAATTCGTCGCCGTGGACTACTTGCCGCCGGGAGAATCGGCGAGCGGGGACTACCCGTTCATTCTGACGACGGGGCGCGTGCTGCAACATTATAATTGTGGAGCCCAGACCAGGCGGACGCACATTCTCGACGTCGTGGACACCGATGTCCTTGAGATGCATCAGGACGATCTGGAACGACTCCGCCTCGAGGACGGCGCGATCGTCCGGCTGGTGAGCGCCCGCGGTCAGGCCCTGCTGCCCGTGATGGCCAGCGAACGGGTGCTGCCGGGGCACTTGTTCACCAGTTTCCATTTCCCGGCTTCGACGGTGAACGAACTGCTGTCATCCAGCGCCGACGAGAGTTCAAAATGTCCGGAGTACAAGGTATCGGCGGTCCGTGTCGAGCCGGTTCCACGTGAAGAGCTCGATGCGGAAGATGAAGCGGAGCTGCGGCATATGAAACGGCAACTGATTCTCTGATCCCAAATGGAACCGACGACCCACAACGTCCTGGATGCCTATGCTCCGGCGCAAATCGCCATGCGAGTGCGCGACGTCGGCGTAGTCAAAGCCGGGTTGCCTGTCTCCACCATGTTTCCCTTGGCAGTACTCGCAGGGGCATTCATTGCTTTGGGTGCGCTGTTTTTCACCGTCACCGTGACGAATGGGTCGGATGCGCCGTTCGGTCTTGTACGGCTGGCCGGCGGGGTGACGTTCAGCATGGGCCTGATCTTGGTCGTGGTCGGAGGAGCGGAGCTGTTTACCGGCAACAATCTCATCGCCATGGCCTGGGCCTCCGGGAACGTCACGACGGGGCAAGTCCTGCGGAACTGGGGCTGGGTATATCTGGGGAACGGAGTCGGTGCGGTCGGCACGGCCTTCCTGGTCTGGCTGGCCGGTGTGCATCAATTGGGCGACGGCGCCGTCGGAGACACCATGGTCCGCATCGCGCGAGCGAAGGTCTCGCTCGATCCTGTCTCAACGCTCGCCAGGGGTATCCTGTGCAACGTGCTCGTCTGTCTGGCCGTCTGGCTCTGTATGGGCGCGAGGAGCGTCACCGATAAGATTCTTGCCGTCGTGTTCCCTATCAGCGCGTTCGTTGCCTGCGGCTTTGAACATTCCGTCGCAAACATGTATTTTCTTCCTCTCGGCATGCTGGTGACGGCCTCGGCAGCCGAGCCAATCTCGCTGACCGGCGCGACGCAGAATCTCATGTGGGTGACGATCGGCAACATCTTGGGCGGGACGGTGCTGGTGGCGGCAGTCTACTGGTCGGTGTATTTGCGCAAGACGGTATAACCGCGGAGGAGTGTTCAGCGCATGAGCCATTCGCGTCCGATCGTGGGACTGCTGGTAGGAGGCGGGCCCGCGCCCGGTATTAACAGCGTCATCAGCGCTGCGACCATCCGCAGTATTGTGGGCGGCTACGACGTACTGGGGATCCTCGATGGATTCAAGTGGGTGATGGAGGGCGGCACCGGGAACGTGCGGCCGCTCTCGATCGAAGAAGTCAGCCGCATCCACGTACGCGGCGGGTCCTATTTGGGTACGTCGCGCGCGAACCCGACGAAGAAGTCCGAGCATCTCGACCGCGTCCTGTCGGCATTGGCGAGCCTCGGCGTCTCGCGGCTGATCACGATCGGGGGAGACGATACGGCATTTTCCTCCCTCAAACTGGAAGAACGGGCGGCCGGACGGATCCAGGTCGTGCACGTCCCGAAGACGATCGACAATGATCTCGACTTGCCCTATGGGATCCCGACGTTCGGCTTTCAAACCGCCCGTCATTTCGGCGTGCAGATCGTGCAGAACCTCATGGTCGATGCGCAGACGACCGCTCGCTGGTATGTCGCCGTGACGATGGGGCGGAAGGCCGGGCATCTGGCGCTGGGGATCGGCAAGGCCGCCGGCGCGACGCTTACGGTGATTCCGGAAGAATTCCGCGAGCGGCCGGTGAGAGTGTCGCACCTTGTCGATCTGTTGGTCGGCGCGATCGTCAAGCGGCTCAACGGTGGCCGGTCGGACGGCGTCGTCGTGTTGGCTGAAGGGTTGGTCGAAATTCTGGACCCGCAGGATCTCGACGGATTGGAGCAGGTCGAGCGCGATGAGCACGGCCATATCCGGCTGTCCGAGATAGACATCGGGGATCTCCTTCGACGTGAAGTGACGAAGGCGATGAAGACCTTGGGCCTCTCCGCGACCATCGTGTCCAAGAATGTGGGCTACGAGTTGCGGTGTGCTGACCCGATTCCCTACGATATCGAATACACCCGCGACCTCGGTTATTGCGCGGCCCAGTATCTGCTCGACGGCGGCACGGCAGCGATGGTGTCGATCCAAGACGGCCGGTTTACGCCCATTCCGTTCAAGCAGATGTTGGATCCCGTCACCGGGCGGGCCAAGGTTCGGATGGTGGACGTCGGCTCGCAGTCTTATCAGATTGCGCGCCAATACATGATTCGTTTGAACGAGGACGACTTCAACGATCCGGCGTCACTCGGCCGATTGGCTTCGCTGGTCGGCCTGTCGTCCGACGCCTTTCGGCAACGTTTTGAACCGGTGTCTGGCCGCGTGTCGCCGCACAGTCACAACAAGAAAGGATCTCGATCATGAACGTGCTCGTCGCGACCGACGGATCGAAATACGGCACGTGGGCCCTGGAATGGATGGCACGGTTCCCCCTGGTTCAGGCGCCGAAGGTGAAGGTGTTGCATGTGGTGGACATCGGAGCGCTTCGCGCGCCGTTCATGGTACAGCCGGTCATCGCAGGAACGGAGCGCTACCTGAAGGAGGAGATTGCCCGCATCGAAGCGCATGCGAAGAAGACCAAACAAGACGCAACGAAGATGATCAAGGACCTCCACCTCGATGGTCGCGCGTTGACGGAACGCGGCGCCGTGGCCGCCACAATCGTCAAGCAGGCCAAACGTGGCGTGCAGTTCATGGCCATCGGCTCGCGAGGGTTGGACGCGCTCGATCGATTCATGCTCGGCAGTGTATCAACCTACGCCATCCATCACGTATCCTGCCCCGTGTTGGTCGTGAAGGAAGAGCCTCGACCCATTGCGCGGGTGATTCTGGCCGTCGATGGATCGGCCCCGTCGAAGAAAGCATTGCAGTTCATGGTGCGGTCGATGAGGCCCTGGGAGAACGTCCCGGATCAAGATCCCATTACCGTCACGGTCGTACATTCCATGCCCTTTCTGAAGTATCCGGAACTGCGAGAGGCGGGCAAGGCCATGGTTGAGGACTGCTCGAGCAAGCTGGCACGAGCCGGTTATCTGGTGGAGCCGGCCCCGAAGCTCGGGAATCCGGCTGAGGAGATCCTAAATGTGGCCCATCAACACAAGGCCGATCTGATCATCACCGGAGCGAAAGGGCTGGGCGCGATCGGGCGGTTTCTGCTCGGGAGTGTCTCTACGAGGGTCGTGCAGCACGCAACCTGCTCGGTGCTGGTTGTGCGGTGATCCTGCGATCTCTCGATCCCTATGACCCCAGCCTCTATTCATTATTGACTAGGGTCTGCTGCACCCAATCTCTTTTGATCGCACAACATCTCATAACATCTTGAAAAAGCCACATGTGTTATTTTTTTGCCACAACAATCGCTAGCATGAAAAATACATATTGTGTGTGAAATAACAAATACTTGCGACGTTCACCATTGCTGATTTTTGCTGGCACATGAGTTGCTGTACCCCACTGTGGTTTTTGGAGAACTGTTGTGAGACTTCAGCAGACCTTAGCGAATTCGGTCAGTTGCACAGGGGTGGGCCTCCATTCTGGACAACCCGTCACGCTGACACTCAGACCTGCTCCTCCCGATACGGGTGTCGTGTTCGTCAACCGTAACGGTCACGCCGGAGCTTCTCTCGCAGCCTCGGTGAAACACTTGGTGCCGACCGAACTCTGCACCGCGATCAGCGGCAACGGGTTTCAAGTCAAGACCATCGAACACGTGTTGGCCGCACTGGCCGGCCTGAATATCGACAACGTGTATGTCGATATCGATGCCGGTGAAGCGCCGGTGATGGACGGGAGTTCCGCGCCGTTCGTCCGATTGATCCAGTCTGCGGGACTGGTCTCACAGAGCAAGCGGCAGTCTTACTTGAAGATCACGCGCCCTCTTGAAGTGGTCGATGGATCGCGGCGCGTCCGGATCGAGCCGTCCTCGACGCCGAGAATCACCTACACGATTCAGTACGATCATCCGCTGATCGACACTCAGACGTATACCTATGAGCACTCCGCCCATGCCTTCGAGTCTGAGATCGCCGGCGCCAGGACCTTCGGGTTCTTGCAGGAAGTGGAGGCGCTCTGGGCGCGCGGGCTCGGCCGCGGCGGGAATCTCGACAATACCGTCGTGCTGTCGAAGGACGGCATCCTCAACGAGTCGGGCCTCCGGTTCACCAACGAATTCGTCCGCCACAAGGTCTTGGATTTGATCGGCGATTTCTCGCTGCTTGGCGTGCCCTTCATCGGCCACTTGATCGCCGATCGATCGGGCCATGCGCTGCACACCAACCTCGTCAAGCAGATCCTGGAACATCCGGAGAGCTGGGTCCTCTTGAACACGGATCATACGACGACCGAAACGATTTCCGTCGTGCCCTCTTCGAGACTCTCGTCAGCCGTCGCATTGCAAGCCGCCTCCTAGACTTCCCTGCAAACGTGCGTTCCTAATGGCGCGCGGCCTCGAGCCGCGTCATGGAATCTTTTCCTATTGATTCGGAGACAGTGGCGGGAACCGACATTCAACGTCGGGAACGAGTGGCCCCGCTCCCGACGCTAGAATCGAGGCGGGGACTATTTCTTCTTCTTTTTTGCAGCCTTCTTCGTCGCCAAGATTCTCACCTCCCTTCAGATCGTCAATTGACTTCCCGCTCCGGAGACCTCAACTGAGCCGCGCGTTCGCGTAATCGCGAGCGCCGTTGCTCTGTCCCGGGCGGGGAAATTCCATGAATGGATTGGCATCGGTCGAGGAACTTTCGCAAGATCGGCGGAGTGAAGGAATCGGACGGGAGAGACAACGACGGAACGATCGTGCACGCGAAACGGAAGCGAAGGTGCAATCTGATGCAACCGATTCTTGTCAGCGTTGTTCGACTGTGCGGGCCCGACGGCGATGTCGGTGACTGCTTCCAAGGACAAGCCCCCAATGCAGTTCCTTGTTTTATAGTCTTGCTGATAGAGCATGTCAATAGATGGCACGCGGGACGCGCGACGTCAGTCGTCTCTCTCACGCTCCACATCCTCGACATTCGTGAGCGCATGTGTTCCCTTCGTCACCGACAGTGATATGATGGCCGCCGTGACCACGTCCCCTGAACCGCCGATCGATCACAGCGAACTTGTTCTCGTCGCCTCGACCGCCGCGAAGGCCGCAGGAGCGCTGCTGCGCGACTATGCCCGCACCGGATTTCGCATCACGTACAAGAATCCGATCAATCTCGTCACGGACGCCGACCATGCGGCCGAGCAGTCGGTCATCGAGCATATCCGCAAACAGTTTCCTGATCACGGCCTGCTCGCGGAAGAACGTGGGGCGGTTCCGCACCTTTCCTCACGCTACCGTTGGATCATCGATCCGCTCGACGGCACGACGAATTTCGCCCATGGATTTCCGTTCTTCTGCGTTTCTATCGGAGTGGAGTGTGACGGAATTCCGATCGTCGGAGTGGTGTACGATCCGTCGAGGGACGAGCTGTTCACGGCGCGAGTCGGCGGAGGAGCCCACGTCAACGGCACCTCCATTTCGGTTTCGGCGACGGAGACGCTCGGACGCGCGCTTCTGGTGACGGGGTTCGCCTACGATATTCGCGATACCCCGAACAACAATCTGGACCACTTTTCCCGTTTTTCCTTAAGCGCCCAAGGCATGCGCAGGACCGGCAGCGCCGCCCTCGATCTCTGCTATGTCGCAGCAGGCCGGTTCGACGGTTTTTGGGAGGTCAAGCTCAACCCCTGGGATATGGCGGCCGGCGTCGTCATTCTGCGTGAAGCCGGAGGAACGCTCACCGACTTCAGCGGCAAGGCCCATTCCATCCATCAGCCGCAGCTGGTCGCGAGCAATGGGCGCATCCACGAGGCCATGCTCACGGTGCTCCGAGGTGGGACTTCGCGTTGACGGCCCGAACGGACAGGGGTGCTCATGGCGATATACAGGGAGATTCCCGGTGGGGTATGATGAGCCCCGTCCGCCAGATACAAGGAGCGTCATCGTATGGCCAGTTCCATTCCTCCATCAGGATCGCCCAAGGGCAGCCAGGCTCAACCGGCCGGAGCGCAGTCGACGAACTGGGACGTGGAGTTACTCCGCGTTTTGGTCAGCCGGAAAGGGACGCAGGTTGAAGCGCAATGGGCGATCCATCCCCAACTCAAACAGGATTTGCTTCCCCAGGAATGGCAGGAGGTTTCGGACCTCATGGGGAAAGTCTCCGGGATCGTCGGAAACCGCTTCTCGCAGGTCCTCTCGCAAGCCGATCCCGAGCCGACCAGCAACGCCTAACATCGATGCAACATTGAATGATGAATGGGTCATGTTGAACGGTCCCGTATTCTTCAATTCAACGTTGGACACTTAGCATTCACCATGGAGTAGCATCATGGACACCTACTACCATCCGCACGACCTGGGCAAGTTCGCCGACATGGGCAAGGGAAACAAGGCTCTGTGGGAGAAGTTCATGGGCTACTACAGCGCCGTCTTTGCCGAAGGGGCCTTGACGGAGCGAGAAAAGGCGTTGATCGCGCTCGCCGTCGCCCACACGGTACAGTGCCCCTACTGCATCGACGCGTACACGCAGGCTTCGCTGGAGAAAGGGTCGAACGTGGAGGAAATGACCGAGGCCGTGCACGTCGCCTGTGCCATTCGTGGCGGCGCCTCGCTCGCCCACGGCGTGCAGATGCGAAACGTAGCAGAGAAGTTGTCAATGTGAGAAGGGCCTGCCACCGTTCCGGTCGGTGGCCATCTCCTTGGAGAAAGGACTACAGATACGGGTTCTCCGGAATCGCCAGCGTGAAATACTTCCCGCGCTCTTCGTAGAGCACTCGCTGGGCTGTGAGCTCCTTGAGCACCGGCGTCAACGCCGCCTCGCTGCAATCAGCCCGGCCGGCCACCACCGTCCTGATCTGATCGGCATTCTTCGCCGCTTCGTTGCAGATCTCGATCACCAAAGCCGCGAGCCCATCGTACCGACGCCGCACCGGCGCTTTCGGATTCCGTCCATCGTACACCGTCACATAATTCAGAGCCTTCGAATAGTAGAGGAAGGGGCGGTCTGTCGATTGATGCAGACGTTGCCACCCTTCTACCGCTGACACGAGTTCCTGGTACACGTGCGGGTCAACCGGCCAGTCATCGAGTTCGTACTCGAAATCGTAGGCGACCTTCATCAAGTCCATCTGGCGGGCATCGTAGACATATTCGTACGCCATCCCCGGTCCGGTGATCCGGACCCCGTACTCATGCGGCCTGGAGAAGTATGGGCTGAACCGCTCCAGCCAGAACTTTCCGGTCGCCTCCGGCGGCTGCAGATGCACGAGTGATGGAATCAAGTTGATCTGACGGAGATAGTCCTCGTTCGTTTCCCCTGGAAAACCGAGCAGGATGTTCCAGGAGACCGTCACCCGATAGTAGAAGCTCCACTTGAGACAGACGATGTTCTGCATCGGCGTGACGCCCTTGTCCATGGCTTTCAATTGCGCCAGGCTCAGGCTTTCCAGACCAGGCTGCATGCACTTGACCCCGCCGACAGCCAAGGTGCGGATCTGGCTCTTCTGGAGATTGCTCTTGGTCTCGATGAACACGTCCAGGTCGCAATGCGCATCGGCGAACTTGCCGAACAGCTCGTCGATGTATTTCATCTCGATGATGTTGTCCACCAGACGGAACCGGGCGGTGTCGTAGCGATGGGACAGATGGGTCATCTCTTCCGCGACTTGTTCCGGCGTTTTTGAGCGGAACTTCATGCTCGATGCATTGAGCCCGCAGAAGGTGCAATGGTGCTTCTCTCCCCACCAGCAGCCGCGCGAGCCTTCGTACAGGAGAATCCGGTCCAGTCCCTGCGCCGCCTCGCCCAGCTCGGCCAAGAGATGGTAGTAGTCGTCGTAGTCCGGCGGGCCGGTCTTCGCAAATTCACTGAACAGCATCTTGTTGGGCGTGAATGCAATCTGGCCCCCCCGCCGCTCGGTGGCGCCGGCAGGCACCTGGCCTGAGTGTCCGCCGAGTACGTAGCGGACCAAATTCGGAAAGACCTCTTCCCCTTCGCCCACCACAACGTGATCGATGAACGGAAATGCCCGAAAATACTCCAGCCCCATCTCGCCATCATAGTTGGCCCCGCCAAAGACGATGGTCACGTGCGGATACAGGTCCTTGATAAGTTTCGCCATCGTGAGACTGGCGACGTTTTGATCAAATGTCGACGTGAATCCCACGAGCTTGTACTGACCCCAATCGATCCCTGTCAGCGCACTGGTCAAAAACTGCGGCGCAATGCGGGTCGCCATCTCTTCGAAGTACCCGATCGGATGGCCGCTCTGTTGGGCGATTTGCTCGAAGACCGGCTTGAACATGCGCGGGTACTCGGTGCGCTTGGGATTGTCGCGGAACAACAGGTAGGAGAAGAGCCACTCGCCAAACAGCGCCCGCTTCTCGCAGATCATTTCATACAACGGCACGCCGATCTTGTGAGCGAAACGGACGTTTAGGTGGTGACAATCGACGGGAATGCCTTGAGACTTGAGCAGGGCCGACAACGTACCGAGTTGAATCGAAGGATACTTCGAGTAGCTGAACGGCATGTTGACCAGCGCGATTTGGGCCTTGTCACTCATGCTGTAGGAGCTTATCCCCGGAATGGTTCGAATTCCCGATCGGCCTTGGCGGCCAGATAGAAATCGCTCTCGGTCAGCCCGTTGATCTTGTGGGTCCAGATTTCGACTTTGCATTTACCCCAGGCCAGGTACAAGTCGGGATGATGGCCTTCGGCCTCCGCTATGGCACTGACCTTGTTCACATAGGCCAAGGCTTGAGCGAAGTCTTTGAACGTGTACAGCCGTTCCAGATGGCCTTGGGCATTTAAGGCCCACCCACGGCCGAGTTCCTTGAGTAGCGCCTGAGTGCGATCGGCTGGCAGAGGCGGCACCCCGCCGCGGCAGGGCACGCATTTGTTATCGGCAAGTCCCATGGCGGCCTCCTTGCGGAAATGGAGAGGATATTCTAAAGGGGGCCAAGAGGAAACGGCAAGGTTAGTATTGGATCGAAAAACGCCTTTAAGATTTGATTCAGGCATGTCCTTGCATGCAGAAAGTTCATCTATTGCGCCGAGCACTGACTGTACAATTCGTCCCAGGCATCTTCAAACTTGTCCCTGAACTTGAGATATCCGTGAGCCAGTTTGGTCGCACTGTCTCTTGTAAAATAAAAGTTCTGGAAAAAGAACTCCTTCAGACCAATCAGCGCTTTCTTCCGAAGTCTTTCTATCTTACTCTCTGTCCCATCGCACACACCGCACTCATACGTTTCGATGTCCCGATCCAGAAAGGTCTGAGGAGCTACATTCCACACCGTTTCTTCATCCCACTGCCCCTTGCCGATAGCGCAACGGATGGTCCCGACATCGCACTCCTTATTTATTCCCTTCCCTCGTTCAGACAGGTATTGGTCAATAGTCGGAACCGTTTCTTGAAGGACAGCAGAACCACACAGTTTTGGGAATGCATCTCTGCACCCGCCGTAGTGTGAGCCAAACGCTTCAAATGCAGATTTTGGATAGGCCACAAAGACATCGCAGGGAACAGTGATATGCCCTGCTGCTTCCCGTATATACTCCAAGATTGTAGTATGACCAACTCCATAAATTGTCTCGTTGACCTCTCCCAAATCCATCTTGATCGCTGCGCCTGTTTCACGGAGAAGGGAGTTCACCGTTTCTACTGGATCAGGGACCTTTACCATTCCCTCATAATACAGATAGGCTAAATACACCTTGGCGTCCGGTGTATCAAAGGATTTAAGCCCTCGTTCAGCATCGGCCGGATCTGTCTCCATCAAGTCAACGTAGTATTGGACATCTTTCGTGTTTTGTCGCTTCTCAAGGTAAGGCTTCGTTTTGTATTTTTCAATTTCCTCCAACTGCTTCTTGGCTAAACGATCTCCAGCACTGGCAGCCTTTCTGAATAACTCCAAACCAGTTTCAACATTTGGTTTCACATAATGTCCAGACAGGTAAAATGTTCCAAGTGTGTATTGTGATTTGGCATGCCCTTGGGACGCTGCCTTTTCATATAGAGCGATCGCCTCACGGATGTTATGCGTTAGGCCGCCCTGCCCATAGTGATAGAGAAAAGCCAAATGGAATTGCGCGTCCGGGTTGCCTTTTCTCGCCTGTTCTACCAACTTCTTCGTTGATCGATAGGGAGTCTCATCCTCTCCTCGTTTTCTGCTTGTCTCAGTCAAATGAAAAGGAAATGTCTTTGAGCCGTCCGAATTTGTCCAGGTTCCATAAAATACCCGCCCCAAGATGTCTCCCAGGAACTGCCCTGTTATATTTCCCTGCCCATCAAACTCGGTCACTAGCCATTTCTGATCGTCGCGGAGATCGAACTTGATTGGGATTGGTTTTTTCGTTCGTTCGTAGAAGTAGGTTCCCGAGATTGGGTTAGTGGTCCGGAGAGTCATCTCGATCTTCCATGACTCGTTGATGGTTCCTTTGAATGTTCTTTCAAAGGTCTTTTCGTCTGAGGCTAGTCCTATTCCTGCATGGAATAAAACAATGAGCAGGCAAACAGCAAAACTTGATGGGGCTCGGACTCCTTTTGTCATCATTGGATTACCTTCACAATCGCTACTCAGGACCTTCTTCGGTGGCTCCTCCCGACTTGGCCAGATCGTCCATCTTGATCTTGTCGGGGTTGAACTTCTCGGCCGCCTTGGCCATGCGATCCAGCGCCTCGTCGAAGGACAGGGGAGGAGCATCCTTTGGACGAAACCGGATCGGATTGACGCGCGCGACGACAAAACTCTTCAAGTAGGGGCTGGTCAGACCTTTCGCTTTTAAGGCTTCAACTTGCTTCACGATCGTGTCGTCGAGTTCAAGCACCGTTTTCGCCCGCGCCCGCCGCACGTCGATCGCCGAACCCATCGGCTTCTTGATGAACTCCTCCACACGCTTGAGGACCGGATGGTAGGCGCCGCCGCTGAAACGAGGGCGCTCTTCGTAACAGAGACCCAGCGTAATCAGCGAGGGCTCCTCGAACTCCAACGCATAGGTTTCTTCTGTGGCGTCGTCCAACTGCGCCAGTTCCATGTACATGCGGATGACCTCGAGTGCCTTTTCACGCAGGTTGTGGGCCTTTTCGGTATTGAGTGCAAGAATCTGGTAGGCCGCCGTCGCTTCCGGAACTACGATCGCCACAATGCTCTTAGCGCCTAGTGTCTTCATCGCGGAGAGGCGGTGGTTGCCGTTCGGCGTCCAGTATTTCGCCGCGTGATCCGGTTTCGTCAATCGCACCGCGATGATCGGATCAAGGAAACGCCCGATCTTGCCGATGACGCCTTCCAATTTTCTGACGTGGGTGTCGGACAGGTTCCGCTGATAGGGCGTCGGTTCGACAAGCTCGATCGGCAGGGCGGCGAAGACAAGCCACCGACCCCCGTACGGTTCCCGATAAACCGAGAGTACCCTGCCACCATCCTCGTCGATCGCACGATGGAGCGACGCAACTTCGCCGGATGGCGCGGCCGCTTGCACGTCGGCCGCCGTCAATCCGCAGGACATGCCGGAGGGTTTCCTGCGTCTCCGTACGCCGGCGCTACGGCCGGTCTTGAGTTTTTTCTCGGCCATGATCAGCAGGGGAATGGTAGGGGAGTCGTCGTCAAAAAGATAGGGCCGGCTCAGACGCAGCACGGGCGGCCTTGCACTGTGGTGGGAGGCCGCCCGTCTTTGGCGCTTAGGACGCCTGAAAATCCGCTTGATTGTCGCGGCCCGAGAGACCCACGCGAGGCGAGATGGCCAGTTTCCAGTCGGGGGAGACCTCGTCGATCCCAGGCGCTTGTGTTCCTCGTGCCAGCGCCCTGTTCTCTGTCGTAATCGGGCTTCAAACCGGTTGGTCTATCGTGCCGTCATGGCACAGCCTTCAGAGAACCGGCTTGCACGACCGACGAGAAACCCGCCCTCGCTTCGGCGGGCCTGACGGACCAGGTGGAGTCGCGTCGTCCATCACAACCCTCCTCTCTTGGTGAAGTCACCGAGAGACCTGGTTAACAGCCGCGCGGTCTGTTCGATCTCTCGAACTTCCACAATTCTATGGGCCGCTAGTCCCTCGTACGCCCATTAGGAAATCGTGTCAATGGGTGTGGAAACTTTTTCGCATGTCGCCACAACGCATAACACATGCCAGCCATGACGAGATCTTCTATCGGCGAGTACCACCGTAAAGGCCGAGGAAAGTAGACCCCGAAGCAGCCACAGTTAGCGAGCTCAAGCCCTCTAACCAAAGTTACGGTCATCCATAAGGCATAGCAGAGGTTCAGCCAGAGGGCCGCCAGGGCGGATTGTCGAAGCCGACGGCCCCAGAGGATCCACGTACCGAGCGACCATTCGAGACCCGTGATTAGTAGGGCGAAGGGCCAGAGCGCCCACTCGGGAAAGGCGTGATACGTCGCGAGGACCTCGACGAAGCCTGACAGATTGAGCGACTTGCCGAGCGCCGAGGCGATAAGTACGGCGCCAATGAAAAGACGCGGGACTCCGGTCAGCATGACACTGGACATCCCATATCCCATCATGACAAAGGGGAGAGCGGCTTCGAAGCCACCCTCCCCCGATGGTTACGCCATCCCTGCCGAAGCGATCAGCGGCCCATTGCTTTCCGCTTGGCCTTTTCGATCTCTTCCGACATCTTGCCTTCAGCCTGGCTCTTGTGCTGAGCCGCTTCGTCTTCCATCTTCCGCTCCGCCTCGGATTTCATGTGTGAAGCGCCTTGTCGGGCATTCGATGGTGACTCGCTCGCCGAGCGTTTCGCATTGGCCATCTCCTGATCGAGCTTTTGTTGCATATCGCCGGATGATGGAACCTGGGCCGAGACCACGAACACCGTGCCGAACATGAAGACAGCTGTCGCGAGAGCCGCAAGTAGTTGGTTCATCGTCGGAATCCTTCCGCGTGAGAGGTTTGGGCGAGGCTGGTGAATAGCCTACTCGACAACCCCTACGGGTTCAAGGGGCTCCACCCGACAGGCTATTTTCCATCTCTCTTCCGTTGCCTCTCTTCAATCATCCGTTTCAGCTCTTGCATCTTGTCCTCGGGCGTCGATTTCTTGAACCCGGCAGGGGGCACGAAGAGGCTGTCGTCGAGTTTAGCGGCTTCGATCTTCGTGACTTCTTCGGTCGATTCTATCTGCCCGGACTCATCCCGATTGACCGCCCTCAGGGGGAATCCGCCGTCCTTTGCCAGATCGCGCATCCAGGGCGGGGCGGCTTGTCCCGGTGTGCCCCCCGTGATCATCTGGTAAAAGGCGGGATTACTGATGCCTTTTCCCACGCAAACCTCGCCCGAACCGTCCTCATCCTTGAATTGGTAGAATTCGCAGCTATACCCGGCGACCTTGTCGCTCTTGCCCGTTCTCGTAACGGTCGTGTTCGCCATCATGCTCTTGGCGACCTCGGAAGGTAACCCCTTCCACGAGCTCACGACATAGGACTTCTCGCTGGCCATCGTGTGAAATCCTTCTTTCTTGGCCACGTCCCACACAATGTAGTCTCCGTTCGGCTTATCTATCCTGACCTTGTCGCCCTTGAAGTAAGTCTTGTGCTGGGTGACCATCCCCTCCGACGATTCCTTCGTCGTCACCGAACCTTCGAATGATCCCGCCGATGCAACATAGGGCATCGCTGTGCACAGGATGGCCTGCACCACGACGACGGACCATTTCATGGCTTCCCCCCTTTCGAATTGCGTTAAGAGTACCACGACAAGACTGTACGTTGCTGAAGAAGAAAAGCATCCGCGTACGATTCTCCGTTTTCAAAGCTTACGCTAGTACCTGCGGAGAACCTGAATAGGGGGCGCTGGTGATCGCTCGCGGAATGAAGGACATGCCTCAATGTGCACGTCCGCTATCGAGGAAATTCAGCCGGTGCTGTGATCTGCCACCCTTCCCCGTTGAGCGCCTTCATGTATTCTACAAGATCTTTCTTTTCCTGCTCCGTCAGCCCCAGCGGGATGATCAAGTTCGAAAGATGCGGATTCTGGATACCCCCCTGGTCGTAGAAGTCCACGACTTCTTCCAGACTAGCAAAACGACCGTCGTGCATATACGGCGCCGTCCTAGCGATCTCGCGCAACGTCGGAGTCTTGAATCCTCCAACCGTGCCAGGATGCTTTTCGACCGAGTATCGTCCGAGATCCGCTGCCGGCTTGTCCCAGTCGATCCCGAGGTTGTGAAACTCCTCGTCGCTGAAATTGAAGCCCGAGTGGCAGCGCGTACAGCGGCCCTTGCCCTGGAAGATCTTGAGGCCGCGTTTGGCGGACTCAGAGATCGCCCCTTCTTCGCCTCCCATATCGAAACGATCCGCCGGACTGTCCCCGGAGAGGATCGTTCGCTCGAATGCGGCTATGGCCTTGCCGATTCCATCCAGAGTTACGTCGGTGCAGAAGACCTGCTGGAACCGCTCTCTGTATCCTTTGATTGCGTTGAGCTTCTCGACCTCGGCAGCCGAGGACGGCATGCCCATCCTCACCGATTTTGTCAGGGGATTCAGCGCCTGCGCCTCCAACGTCGCCATCTTGCCGTGCCACAACTGCGCCCGCCCATAGAGGCGGTTCACGATCGTCATTCCGTTTCGAGTCGACAACTGATTGTCGATCCCGATGGAGAGTTTGGTGCCGTCCGTCCAGGCGAGTTCCGGCTTATGGCAGCTCGCACAAGAGATCGTGTTATCTCTTGAGAGGCGGGGATCGAAGAAGAGCAGCTTTCCCAACTCCACCTTCTCTGCCGTCAAGGGATTGTCCTTGGGGAGGTATTCCGTGAGATCGTCTTCGAGGCCGAACGGGATGGTGAGCTTGAGCGGCGTTCCGGTGGCTTTGCACGATGGCATTGAGGACGTGGCGAGAGCCGGACCGTGACCGCTTCCTGTGAGGACCGTCACGCTCAGCATGAGCGCCACGGCAGCAACGCGTGACCGGAGACGATGATTTCCCATAGAACCCCCGAGCTTGGCGACAATTGACCTTGCCTCTTGCTTCTGTTGCACGGGGCAAAGTATATCCAACAAGAACCCACCGTTCCAACAAGTCTCTCCTAAAATAGCAGCCTCATCGAAATGAAGACATAGTCAGTGTTTCTATCATTGGGTGAACCCGCAATGCCTTCCCGCAACAGATTGCTGTAATAGGCGCCTTTTATGAGGTACACCCAACCGCCTTCCACCAACAGATTCGACGAGGCGGTCCATGCAAAGCGCAAGTCAAGCTCGGAGCCCAAATACCGGCCGCTTCGCCCGCTCCTGTCCTGCAGACTTGCGCCGATGAATTCGTCCCTCGCCTCGGCTAACCAGTAGAACCGCTGCTTGAACGAGAGTTTTACCTCATCGGTCGGATGCGCGGTGAGGAAATAGCCGGGTGAGCTAATATTGGACCGGCTGAAGAGCGACCAGATGCCCGTGTGTGTAAAATCAAAATTTCTGGCCCCATACAGGGAATCGAAGCGCCCGTTCTTTCGGTCGTTCGGATCTTTATCACCGCTGGCGTAGTCATACGCTATCCGGGCCGCTGGGCGCCACGGGAGCATGAATGTATAACCGACCTCGCCATGCTGGTAGAAGGCGAATACCGGGAGCGGTTCCCCCCCGACCAATGTTCCGCCTGTTTGCAAAGCCGACTTGCCGAACTGGTAGATGGATTCGACCTCATAGTCGATCGATCCAACCGCTGCGGGTTTAAAGAAACGGATTCCCGGTGAGTATAGGTTCTGCCGTTCTCCGTGCGTGGACTCGTCCTCCTGAATGCCGGCGCTGCCCGGCGCACGATCGTTCTGTGAGGTGTAATAGACATAGACTTCCGTATGAAGCCAGGAGATCCGCCGGTCCTGATAGGCGATCCCAGTGAGGACCGTGTTTGTCTCCGTCCGATCCGGAGAGGTCTGCTGGTTTTTGACCGGACGCATAACAAACGTCCGTAGGTTCCATGCGGTCTGTCTGCCTAGCGTCCAGTGCGCTCCCACGAAGGAATTGGGCACATTGTTGTACGCTACCCACGAGATCAGTCGTCGGCTTCCAAAATCCTGCGTAAACTTGCCGATTTGCAGTTCAGTGGGGACGTCAGATCCAAGAAAATGGTCGGTCCCGAAACCGACGTACATCTGGAGTACATCCGTCCGGTCCTCCATCTTGTTGTTGACCGTGAGGCCGTAATTGTAGATTGGTCGGGCATCGATGAACTCTGTGAACAGACGAAGCAAGTCGTACCGAACTCCGATCTGCGCCAATGTCTGCCCGGAGAACTGCGCCCCGCCGGTGGCCTCGTTCTTTCTGACCGGTTGGCTATACGATTCGTAGCGCCAGCGAGACTGCAGGCCGAGATGCAGCCATTCGGGAGCGTGAAAGAGCCGGTCGAGGTGGAATCTCGATAGCGGAACATGGTGAGCAGAATCATCGGAACGAATCACAGCTTGTGACTTGGCGGAGGCCGCCGGTCCGCCTTCGTCCTGTCCTGCCTTCGCCGAAACCGACGCCGTTGGTATGGAGGATGAAGACGGAGGCTCGTCTGCGGCCCAGGCGACGCGCTCCGAAACGGGTTGCGCCAAGCAGAGCCACAGCGAGAGCGAGCCCGTTAACCATGGGCGGGTTTGTATGAAATGCGCCAATGTGCTCTCGACAAAGAGGCGGCTCGATTCCGCCTACCCCAGATTGCTTAGCTGACCACCATTCACGGAATTCTCAGTTTGGTGAAATCGATGCTTTCGGAAGCGGGTGGAGTCTTGAGTTTCATCTCACTGAGAGCGGCGACAATCCGATCGGCGACAACGAGGTTTCGGTACCATTTCCGATTGGCCGGCACGATGTACCATGGCGCCTCGTCGGTGCCGGTGGCCGAAATGACGTCCTCGAAGGCAGTCATGTAGTCGCTCCAGAGCTTACGTTCTTCAAGATCCCCCGAGTTCCATTTCCAGCGTTTCTCCGGATCATGAATCCGTGCCTCCAGGCGTTCTTTTTGCTCGTCCTTCGAAATATGCAGGAAGAATTTCAACACGGCAGTACCGCTCTCGACGAGCAACTCCTCGAACTCTTTGATCTGGTTAAATCGCCGCCTCGCCACCTTGTCCGAAACCCAGCCATGTACGCGGGTAATCAAAACATCTTCATAGTGGGATCGATTGAAAATGCCGATATAGCCTTTCGGCGGGACTTCGCGATGGACGCGCCAGAGAAAGTCATGCGCCAGCTCATCCTTCGACGGAGCCTTGAAGGCCACGACTTTGCAGCCCTGCGGGTTCACCCCGGACATGACGCTCTTGATCGTCCCGTCCTTTCCGCTCGTGTCCATGCCTTGGAGGACGATCAGCAACGAGCGTTGTGCGTTCGCGTACAGCCGTTCCTGCAAGCCGTCAAGTTGCGCGATCAGCTTTGCCGTCTCGGCTTTCGCCGCCGTCTTGCCGTCGTCGTTCTTCCTATAATCACCGGTCTCGTCCGGGTCGATCTGCTTCAAGGACAAGCGGCTTCCCGGTTTTACCCGATAGGATTTCACGATGACACTCCTTCTTTTGGAGACCAGACCTCGAGAAGACCCCGGACGAGAATACCGTGCGGACCGGGAAGAAAAAAAGCGCTCACGCCAGAAAATCTCGTTGGGAGGATTGACCGCCTCGATAGAGGACCTATCTTCCTTCTCAGGTAAGCATGACGACAGAAGGGAGGATCTCATCATGATCAAAGAAGTCACAGGCGATCTACTGCTCTCCAAGGCTCACGCCATCGCGCACGGAATCGCGCCGCACGACGATTTCAAACAGGGTCTCGCCCTGTCGCTGCGCGAACGGTGGCCCGGGATGTACAAGGACTTCCGGCATTACTGTCAAACGTACAATCCGAAACCGGGCACGCTGTGGGCCTGGAAGGGACCGGGGTCACCGATCATCATGAATCTGTTCACGCAAGAACCGTCTGAAGACCATCGCGGCAGGCCGGGGAAAGCTACTGTTCCCTATCTCAATCACGTACTGCAGGCGTTGAAGAAGGAGTTGAAGGCTCAGAGCATCCTGAGCCTCGCCCTCCCACGCCTGGCGACCGGCGTCGGTGGATTGGCCTGGGATGACGTCAAACCCCTGATTATCCAGACGCTGGGAGACGCCGGGATCCCGATTTACCTGTACGCGACGTTCAAGAAGGGTGTGGCGGCGTCTGAGACGGCATAGGCAAGGCGGGGCCGGATCGGTCAAGGCTGTTTCGGTATATCCTGCGCGCATCGGAACCCGACGTTCGGGTCATGTTCGGTCGGATCACCCTTGGTGCGGAACGTCGAACGCAGGCGATAGGCGCCGTTAATATAGGACCCGCCACGCTGCACCTTGGCCGTACCGTCAGCCGGGCCACGTGGGTTAATCGATGGGTTCTTGTTATAGAACTGCTCATCGTACCAATCGGTCGTCCACTCATAGAGATTGCCTGCCATGTCGTGCACGTCGTAGGGGCTCTTTCCCTTGTCCCGGTTTCCGATCGGCGAAACCGAATCGCTGCCTTCCTTAAGCCCGAACACCGCGTGGGCCGGTGTGGGCTGATCATTGCCCCAAGGATAGATTCTGCCGTCTGTTCCGCGGGCCGCCTTTTCCCACTCCGCCTCGGTGGGCAACCGCTTCCCGGCCCACAGGCAATAGCCGATGGCGTCCATCCAATTGACCCATCGCACCGGCTTGTCGGCATTCACCACCGGGGTCTCCTTATCTTTGAATCCCCAGGGGGGCTCGCTCTGGATGGCCTCCACGAACTTAGCAAACCGCCCATTGGTCACCTCGAACTTGTCAATGTAGAAGCTGTCGAGGAAGACTTTGTGGACCGGCTGTTCGTCGTCGTCGCCCTTGTCGCTGCCCATCGTGAACTCCCCAGCAGGAACAAGAACCATGGGTGCCCCGTCTTTTCCGATAATTTCCGAAGGGGGTTGGGGGACTTGAGCTGGTTTCGCAGCAGCCGCTCCGTTGGGAGGATGCGGCGCCTTGACGGGAGGTTTCGCCTCTCCTTCAGTCGGTTTCGGCTTAGGAGGTGAGGGCGTTGGTTGAGGAGGTGGTTCCTTTCCCTGCGTTTCCGGTACCGGAGCCTTCGGAAGCGGTTTCGGCTCTCCCTCGGGGACATGCGCCTTCGGGGGAACCGGTGCCGGTGCAGGGATCACTGCCGATGGAGGCTGGGCTGGCGGCGTCTCAGGCTTCGGGACCACATCAGCAGCCCATGAGGCCGCCACGACACTCGTGACAAATCCAGCGATCGACAAGGTCTCGATCACTCTAATCCGCCTGAGGAACCGAAGCGAGTGAAGAATGCTGAATCGATGAATCACAACCCGTTCAGGGTACCGAAAAATACGAGAACAAATCCAGAGCGTGAGCAATTCCTGCTGCGTTGACGAGCCCCCCTGTATGGTGAACCCTACAGGGACCTATTGGTGGGAAATCGCGACCAGGAGGCGAAAGGTTATTGCCCCTCGCGTGTCTTGTATCCGTAGAGCCAGTGTGCCGTCGTCCTTCCCCGGTTTCTGACGCTATGAAGCACGCCGGCTGGAATGATGAGTTCTTCGCCAACAGCAGGACGGTCGATCTTTCCACCGATTTCGAACTCCATCTCACCGTCGAGCACCATGACGAGTTCGTCCACCGCATGACAGTAGTCTTCCCACACCTGACCGGGCGGATCGGTCCAGACGTCGCAACTGAAGCCGCGGGAGCGCCAGGAGGAACGGATGGAGGGGAGGTCCACTGTTCAGTCATGCTCCAGAAATTGATTGACGATGTCCGACCTATAAGACAATCTTCCAGCATATGGTCGCATCATTCTGCCATGTACTTTGGGAAAATGGCTTTCTTCACTATATCCTTTTTGCCATATTAGGCCCATTCCTCGGCCTCGTTTCAGTCTATCTACTTCGCGACCAGCTGATGAACCGCTTCTGGCTCAAAGCGCTCCCAGTGTTTGGCGTCATCGATATTGCAACGTTCTTGTCTTACGGAATTGGTGAGGGTGCATGCGAGGTGCTCATTTTTGGATATCGCGGCGACGATCCAGGAGACATTGGGGTGGTGCTGCTGACCATGCCCCTATTCCTACTAACCTCGCTCGCTGCTATTGGCCTGCTCTATATCGCTCGAACGAGAATGATGCGTACGACACGCGTTCACTCAACCAGCTTCTTGTGAGTCCAAGAAAAGATACGACCCATTTGGGCATATGCTCAAAGGCGTCCACGAGGAAGGGCTTTATCTGAAGAGCCAGTGGCTGCCATGAGCCCCTCGACAAAGCTCGGGGTAGGCGAGCGGGGACGTATTCTGATTACACGTCCCCGCGAGTCGAATGGTGGAGGCGAGGGGAGTTGAACCCCTGTCCGAAGATCGTCAGTGCACTGTGTCTACATGTGTAGCCGACAATTTAAGTTTCGCAGCCATCCACGCCCATCGGCAGGCTTAGAACAGCCGCTAGCCCAGAAATGTCTCGTCCCCCGCCGCTGAGCACCGGCGTGGGACCAGCCCGCTGCATCGCGCCCTTCCACCCCCGCGGGCCTCAG